>WPCH01184811.1_pt1 | contig 277838 bp, 279 predicted proteins | sample 5399881 | NCBI WGS metagenome assembly WPCH01 (sample SAMN12869468, study PRJNA574797) | sludge metagenome | isolation source: wastewater treatment of pH5 | place: China:Beijing | collected 2019-05-20 | reverse complement strand
ATTGTAGAAAAGTACGAAAAAATAATTGTACCAGTCGTGTTTATTGGACTCGGTCTCTATATATTGATAGAAAATGGAACGATTAATTATTTCATATCCCTAATCACAAGTTAGTAGTCTATTTTTATATTTCAGACCTATTAAAGAAAATCTTTAGTAGGTCTTTTATGTTTAATTAAAATTCTCTTATCTGTCCAAAGAAATATGAGAAGTAAGAAAAAGAAGTTTTATTTGAAGAATGCTCAAAAGACTATGTAATAGCAAAATCAAAAAGAATAAATAATTTTCGATAAATCTTATCTACCATATTTATGTATAAATTGGTGATCATGATTTGAGGTATAGAAGTTAAGAAAAAGTATGATCATGTTATTTATGGTATTTTATTTATACAAGTGATAATGATAAATTATAAGCAAATTTAGATTTAGAGATAATTTAAAACATAAGAAATATACTTATGGATATATTCTCACATACGACGCTTACTTAAAATATTAAAATTTATCCATACTGACCACTCAGTCCATGGTGTTAGAGGAAACATATCGATACTGAACCTTTTAATTTTAACTATACTTTTTAATTATTTCGCCTGAATGAACGTAAGGGTATTCAAGTTAGATTTAATCATAAACGAGCCAGTCGAAAAACTAAATACGTTAGCAATCTAATGCGTTTCACAAGTCCGAGGACTTCTCTAAACGCCCTTGATTTCAAGCCTTTTCCGGGGTTAAGCCCAAGGGAGGGCTTTTTATTTTTGTATCAAAATCTGCATGAACATAGATCCTTGTTGTGGCTCAGGTGGTATGTTTGTACAAAATCATCAAGGAAAAGTAGAGAATCTTTCTATATATGATCAGGAAATGAACTCAACAACATGGAAGCTATGCAAAATGAACCTAGCAATAAGAGGGTTTGATGTTAATCTAGGACCATACCATGATGATACTTTTCATCATGATCTTCACAAGACATTACAGGCGGATTATATCCTTGCTAATCCTCCGTTTAACATTAGTGATTGGGGTGGCAATCAGCTTATAGATGATGGAGGATGAAATGCTTAAAAAATTGCTCATGAACTTTCGAATGCAATTAGAAATAATATAACTGTTGATTGGAGTATTAGAATAAGCGTACGAGCAAGTATGCCAGAGTAATTAAAAGATTATTTAGTAATTATGATTATCCACCAGATAAAGCGGAAAGGCAATGGAAATTGTCATGAGACAAGCTGAGAGTATGGTTGACCATGTATATTCTGAATCATTTTCTAACAGCTAAATTACAACAAAAACTTATTTTTTAAGTTTCAACGCAAAGATCCTGTTAAGTATAAACAATTTCAATAATTTATCTTACTGTGTAGTTTTTCGAGGATATTAATGGAATGCTGTTCTGCAATTGGCATTACATGAGTGTAGACATTTAATGTCATGTCAATGTTTGCGTGTCCTAATCTTTTTGAAACTACTTCTATGTTTACACCTGAACTAACTAGCATGGTTGCATGTGAGTGTCTTATATCATGGATTCGGATTACTCTAACTCCTGTTTTTTTACATATACGATTTTTGAAGTTTTCTATTGTTGTGTCAGCAAGTGGAATTTTATCATCAAGTGACCTAATAAAAATGAAATCGTTCCTTCTAAAGTTAGAATCTTTTTGTCGTTCCATCATATATTCTTCCATTAATTTTAACAAAATTGGATCTAAAGGTATTACTCGAACTGAATGCTGCGTTTTAGGTAGATTTATAACATTTCTTTTTCCTGTTTCTTTATTACTAGCAGACTTTGTAATACTCAAAGTGCCTTTTGCAAAATTAATATCTGAAAACTGTAGTGCTTTAACCTCACCTCGTCTTGCTCCTGTAAAATATAGAGTTAAGAAAAACAATTTAAAAATCCTTTCTCTTTCATTATTTGTGTCAAATCCTTGAATAAATTGATTAAATTCTTCGATTGACCACACTTGATCTTCCATGACTCTTTTTTTAGGGTTAGGAAACTTCTTGATTATTACTGTAGGGTCATTGAAAACATCAAAGTAAAGTCGTCCATGTTTTATAATAGCTTTAAATAGTTCGATAATATCATTTTTGTATTTTGGTGATTTATCGATGGTAACTAAATAATCTGTCCATTCTCGAACATGCAACTTAGTTATTTTCTCCACATCCTTTTTTTCAAAGAATGGCAGAATGTACTTGTTAAGAATTCTTAAGTTATTACGAAAGGAAAGCTCTTTAATATATGCTTTACGATGCTGCATGTAGTCGTTAGACAAAGTCTTGAATATCATTGTCTCTTTTTGAATTGATTGTACAGAATGGATAAATAGGACCTCAGCGTCCTTTGCTTCTTTTTTGGTTTTAAATCCAGCTTGGTATTTTCTGTGTTTCTTTTTACTTTCAGGATGAGTGTACTGGACACTGAAGCAATAGCTTCCATTTTTTGTTTTGTTTATCGCCATATTTTCCTCCTGTATATTTAAATTATATGGGAGAAACACATGCTTTGTTTGACCAAGAAATGGTAGAAGAATAGTGTCAAATATCGAATAATTTGGAACGATTTTGAAGGTTTTTCGTGCAAATGCGTGCAAATCGCGTGCAAATTTCGCTAAAATCCAACCACTTTCCAGTACTATAATGTATCAAAAAAGCCACTTTTTAGTGGCTTTCTCAGTGTTTTTCTATTTAATGAACAAAGTAATGGTGCCCGAGGACGGACTCGAACCGTCACGATATTTCTATCGGTGGATTTTGAGTCCACTGCGTCTACCAATTTCACCACTCGGGCATTGCTTTTATATTTTAAAACAAATCAGTCTAAAAATCAATCAAATGTTTACTGACTGTTTACTGATCTTTTACTGATGTATGCTGATAATAACTGATTGTTTTCTAGTTAAGTATAATTTAACTATGAGATTATCGTCTAATAATTAGATTTGAAGAAGTTAAATTTTGAAAAACATATAGAACTACTAGTTAAAAGCATTTATAATAAAACAATCAGGTGAAAAGATGATAAAAGATAAACTTATGCTAATTGTTGCGATGCTTCTATTTGGTAGTTTGGGAGTAATCGTAACTAACTCAAACTTATTGTCTACTGAAATCACCATGTTTAGAGGAATTATTGGTGGTCTTTTTGTGTTTCTATTTGCTAGAATAACTAAAAAGGAAACACGTAAATCAACATTAAAAGAAAAGATGTTTTCTATCGCAATTGGGGTTTTAATTGGTATTAACTGGATTTTTCTTTTTGAAGCATACAAGTACTTAAGTGTGTCCTTAGCAACTATCCTTTATTATATGGCACCGTTTATCTTAATCATTTATGGAATTGTATTATTCAAAGAAAAAATAAAACTTGTTCAGATTATTTGTCTTTTATTAGCGATAATAGGAGTTTACTTTATAATGGACAATCCTCTGTTTGGATCGACTCAATACATTGGGGTAGTATTTGCTCTTGTTGCTGCAATCATTTATGCAAGTGTAGTAAGTGTTAACAAGTTTTTGTCTGATGTTCCTGTTTTTGAAAAAGTCGGCATTCAACTATTATCTGCTGGTATGTTCATTGCCCCTTATGTTGCCATTCAAAATAATTTTTCCTTTAGTTATACCAATGATCAATGGTTCACACTTTTAATGTTAGGAGTCTTACATACAGGGATTGCATACACCTTTGTATATATTGCTATAACAAGATTAAAAAGTAGCACAATTGCCATCATGAGTTATGTCGATCCGCTTTCTGCGGTATTGTTTGCTTTTCTATTATTACAAGAAAGACTCTACTTTATTCAATGGTTAGGTGTCATCATTATAATGATGGCGCTTTCTATACATGAGCGGTTTATTTTAAGTTTTAAGAAGAGGTAAATTTTGATTTCACATAAAATTTCGTCAATTTTTGCATACAACGGTAATAAAAAGTCATAATAAAGTAAAAAAATTATCTCTTAAGGATAATATTTTTGTTTATTCTTAGAAATACATGCTAATGAATGTAAGCCCTTCACATGATATATTTAGACTGTAAATACAAGAAATACCGTTTTTTGTAACTTTAGGTGTTGTAAAATGGGAAACCAAACAAGTGATCATCTATATTTAAAAAAAGTATTATCACTTGTAATAGAGAGATTTACTCTCTCACATCATCTGAATTATGCATCCATGAATAAGGAGGAAAGAACATGGAAGAAAAGAAGTCTTTAATTCAGAAGATTAAAGCAGCTGGTCCTGCAGCGGTTATTACTAGTGCCTTTATTGGTCCTGGTACAATCACGACAGCGACAAATGCTGGGGTAAACTTCGGTTATGCACTACTATGGGCCGTTGTATTCTCTGGTTTTGCTTCAATCATCATTATGAACATGGCATCTCGTCTTGCTATCGTAGGAAAAAGCAACATTATCGATGCCTCTGTCTCACTATTACCTAACAGTAATGCGTGGAGACTATTTGTATTAGGTTTAATTGCACTAGTCGTTGTTTTAACAGGTTTTGGCTTTGAAGCTGGTAACTTAATTGGTGCAACTACTGGATTTGCAGATATTACTGGTTTAAGTAGAGAAATCGCAGCACTCGCTATGGGAATTGTTGCATTAGCTGCAATTTTATACTCTACACCAAAAATTATCGAATTAATCATGAAGTTTTTCGTAGCAATCATGGGGATCATCTTTGTTGTGACAGCAGTTATTGTTGGACCAAACATTGGTGATGTATTAGCTGGATTAATTCCATCAATTCCTGATGGTGCTACTGTTACAACTATTGCACTTATTGGTACAACCATTATTGCAATTAACTTAGTGTTTCACTCAGTGGCAAGTGCTGAAAAGTGGACAGATGATAAAGACTTATCAGACTCTTACTTTGATACAAAAATGAATGTATCTTTAGGTGTTGTTATGACATTAGGTCTAATTATCACTACTTCAGCAACTCTATTTGGTACAGGTACTGTTGTTAATAGCCCAATCGTATTTGCGGAAGCACTAGAAGCAACATTAGGTTCTGGAGCACGTTTATTTGCTGCAACTGGATTAATGTTAGCCGGTTTATCTTCAGCAATCGCTACACCATACATGGTTGGACACATTTGGAGTAAAATCTTCAAATGGTCAAAACCAAACGATGTTCGTCCAAAAGCTGTTGCCGCTGTAATCGTAGTCTTTGGTACTGCACTATCTATGTTTGGTACTACACCAGTTCCAATCATCTTGTTTGCTCAAGCAACAAGTGGTGTATTCTTACCATTTATCGCTGTATTGTTTGTTGTAGCTACTAACAGTGAAAAACTTGGGAAATTCAAAAACACATTGTTACAAAACGCTTTAGGATTTGTAATGGTTGCGGTTATGTTTCTTCTAGGTGGAAGAACACTTTGGAATGTATTAAGTCGCTTCTTCTAATCATAGACATAGTTATTAACTAAGCGTTGATTTGGTTGTTGATTCAGATCAACGCTTTTCTTATTATAAAGCAAGGAGTAAAAATGAAAGAAAATCAGTTATTAAATAACAAACGTTTATCAGTAAGTGATCAACCACCATATGATCCGTTGCATGCCTTTGTACGAGACAATCATATTGCACTAAAAGGCGCAAGCCAAGGTCCACTATCTGGTCTAGTCTTTGCCGCAAAAGATGTGTTTATGGTAAAAGGTAGTACGTATAGCAATGGGCATCCTATGTGGCTAAAAACACATGGACCTGATCCATATACAGCTATTTCCATATTGAATTTACTAGATGCTGGAGCTGATATGGTAGGTAAAACAGTATGTGATGAATTGTGCTATAGCATCAGTGGCGAAAATTGGAATTATGGCGCTCCATTAAACCCACATGATATCCGTCGTTTTACAGGCGGTTCTTCAAGTGGTAGTGGTGCTGCTACAGCAGGTGGTCTCGTTGATTTTGCAACAGGAAGTGATTGCTTAGGTTCAGTTCGTGTCCCTGCCGCATACAATGGTTTGTTTGGTATGAGACCAACATACAAGCGTGTTGATAATGATGGTGAAGCTCCATATTGCGAAAGCATGGATGTTTTAGGTTATGTTGCAGCTGATCCTGAAGTGTTTAAAAAAGTATCTCAAGTTATTTTAAAAGATGATAAAGAAACCACACCATTTAAGCAACTTTATATCGCTACTGATGGTTTTGATAGTGTCGATAACGATGTGAAAAAAGCATTAAATCCTGCCGTTGAGTTTTTAAAAGGGAAGTTTGATGTTGTAAAAGAAGTGAAAGTAGCTCCAGAAAGTTTAGAAAACTGGGTTGAAACTTTTAGAATTGTTCAAGGATATGAAGTTTATGAGAGTTATGGTGGATGGCTTGATAAGTATAACCCACGTTTATCACGTGGTCCTAAAGAACGTTTAGAATGGGCAAAAACAATTACACGTGAACAATACATAAATGCCCAAAAACAACGTCAGTCCATTATTGAATACTTCAGAAATTTCTTACCAAAAGATGCTGTGCTAGTGTTACCAACCGCTGCATCAGTTGCTCCTTTACGTACTGAATCATTGGAAAACATCAATCGCACTCGTGCACAATCTAGTAATTTACTATGTATTTCTCCACTAACACAAACTCCACAAGTCACACTACCTATGATTAAACAACATGGAGTACCTTTAGGTTTAACATTGATTAGTAGTGAAAACACAGATTTACAATTAGCTACTTTTGGTGCTGATGTAGTGAGTGAGTTTACTAAGTAAAAATACAAAACCTCTCAGTTTTGCACTTGAGAGGTTGTTTTTGAAAGTAGACCAGCATAATCACATATTTTAAGTGCTACTTGCAACGATAATAGTGTATCAGAATCGTCTAATGAAACACTTAATCGATTGATCACCTTATCGATACGATAACGGACCGTCTTAGGATGAATAAAGAGTTGATCTGCTGTTTTTACATAGTTTTGATTGTTGGATAAAAAACTCGAAAAAGTAAATGCATAATCAGGCTTTTCATTAATCAAATCCAACAGTTGTTTAGGAACATAATCAAAGAGTTCTTCAATGCTTTCCATTTTGTAGAAGAGCTTAAAAAATCCTAACTGATCATATTCTAAGACTACCGATTGTTGATGAACAATTTTCATGAATTTCTTCAAGTTAAGAAGGTTATCATTAATTGAGTCAAGTGTTGACTCTTGCAAAGTAGATATCCCAACATGACAATGTAGTGTCGGATTGTTAGCGTGATATAGGTCTAAAAGATCATGCAAGTCTTCCTTTTGAATTTTATAATCTTGGCTTTGAAGGTTGACTAAGAAAACAATATCATAATTCTTTTGAAAATAAGCAAGATGTTTATACTTTGTCTTTATAAAATCAATGGCTGGATCTAAGGGAGATCGAATAGGATTATCTAACGTCAAATCATCTCCATAGATTGAAACCATGATTCCTTGATAAAAAGGGTACTTATCAATATCTAAAATACTTAGTATAGAATCTCTTTCTTCTTCTGAATAATAACGTGCAAGCAATAAATCGTGCATTTGATTGTTCTTGCGCATGGATTGATTCTTTTTGATGGCATAGATTTTTAATAGTTCGGTTAGAAGAAGTTCAACGGCATTTTCAATTAACATAATCTCAGTATCTGTTAGTTGGTCAAATGATTGAAAGATAGAGAAAACATATTGTTGGTTTAGTAAATCTGGAATATTGACACTAACAATGGATTGAGTGGTTTGATCAGAAAATTCGATAATTCTTTCGTAATATTGATTGTCGACAAACTTAACCTTTGGTTGAGGAATTTCTTTTATTACTTGATAGGGAAGCTGAGTATCATTGGTTGTGTAAAAGATAGAATGAGATTCATTTTCAAATTGAACATCAGACTTTAGAAGTAGACGAAATGATTTCAGTAATTCTTTAATGGAAAGCTCCTTTAAAGAAAGTTGATTAATGGTCTTTCTAGCATTGTAATACGAGTTTAATATCTTGCTGTTTTCATTAATGATAGGCTGCAAGACAGCTAAAATAATCGTTTCGTACTTTACAGTTTCAGGTATTTCGATTAATGGAATATCAAAAGCATTACAATACTTAATTAGTAAGGTAGGCACTTCTTTAACAAGTCGATGAACCTTTAAAATTAGTCCACTAATGTTTAGTGAAGACATCTTTTTGAAAAAAGAAAGCAAATCTTCTTCCTTTAAATCAATTAAAGCGTAATAACTTGTTAATATAAGTTGATGTTTGCTACCCCATTTTTCAATATCAGTTGCTTCTAAGATCATAACGGATGAAACTTCACGATCTAACAGTTGATGATTAGAAACAATCTTAGCGTCTTTAAAACAATCATTTTTAAGAATTTGTTGTAATTGCATGAATCATCTTTATCCTTCTAGGTTAAAAAACACCGGTATATTTCAAAATTATTATATCATAAGTGATAAAAAGAGTATAAAAAAACCCATCTTCATGGGTGTAAAATTAAAATGGCGGAGAGCATGAGATTCGAACTCACGGAAGCTTTCACTTCGCCACCTTTCCAAGATGGTGCCTTAAACCGCTCGGCCAACTCTCCAAGGTTCATTTGTCATTATACAAAAAAAACAAGTGTTTGTCACGAAGAAATAAACAAACCGTAACACATCTAAACAAACAAAGATCTAGGATGGTTAGTAGCATGAGAAATATGACAGTTGGATTGATGATTATCTATAGTATTTTGAATTTTGTTACAATAGAAGTAACTTATAAAGGCATTTAAGTAGTCAGTTAGAAAGTGGTGAAACCATGAATTCATTTACCATTGAGCGATTTTTAAAAAATACAACAATCAAGGGTTTAAGGCTAGTTGCTGGAGAGCAAGGTGTTTTAAATGCAATAAATAATGCCAATATTATTGACAATCCAGACTCATACGAATGGTTTACCGCTGGTGATTTTTTATTGACAACAGGATACATATATCAAAACAACGAGCAATTGCAAAAGCAATTAATCAAAGAGCTATCAGAGATGAACTGTGCTGGATTAGGTGTGAAAATTCATCGTTATTGGGATAAAGTGCCAGAGACTATTATTAGTGAAGCAAATAAATACAATTTGCCAATTATTGAAATTCCATACATTTATTCATTAGCACAAGTAACTAATTACATCAACCAAACCATAAGTAAACGAGAAAATAGTTTATTAAACAAATATAAGAACATTCATGAAGTGTTTAATCGTTGCTCGTTAGAAGATGGAGATTTCTTTCGGATTGTTGAAATTGCAAGTGACATGATTAATAACCCAGTCATTTTAGTTGATCGTAATTTTAATTTATTAAGTTATCATGAGCAAACTAACAACCCTAAACCATTAACCGATTACGTAAACTTAGTTATCGGACAACGGATATTCTCAAATGAACTAATTACAAGTATACCTACAAGTAGTGATAAATTCTCATTAAGTATTAAGCGTAAATTTCCATTAACTACTAAAGATATTACACTTAGAATCATCCCGATTGCGTATGCTAATGATTTGTATGGGTACTTGTTTGCTTGGGAAACGATACGAAAACTAGAAAGCATTGATTATGTAGCGCTAGAAACAGCCGCGACAACAGCAGCTTTACGACAAATTAAGTTGCTTCAAATTGAAGAATCTCGATCTCGCATGAGAGATAGCTTTTTTGATGATTTATTGCAAGATAACATTATATCGACAGCCAACATTGAATCGTTAGCAAAAATGCATGGTTTAAATACAAAAGCAACTCATGTCATTGCAATTATCGATATTGATGTCGTTGATTTTTCTTTAGACCAGTACTTGTTAAACACCATTGGTTATCAAGCCAACCAGCATCACATGCAAGTGCAAGTTTTAAAGCGGCAAAATAATTTTGTATTGTTTATTGCCTTATCTGATCAAGTTGGTAAACAAGATATGCACTTAAAAACTTATTTACAAACACTAACACAACAAATCCAACAAGAACAACCGACACTATCCTTTAAAATAGGAGTAGGTAGTCATTGTACACAACTTCATCAACTCTCATATTCGTATAAGTTAGCGCAAGAAGTGTTGCATTTATCCCAACAATTACAGTCAAAAAAGAAAATTGTCTATTTTAATGATATGAGAGGATATCATTTATTACAAAAAAACATCAATCAAACAGATTTGTTGTCTTTCTTTAATCAAACTTTAGGGGAACTTTACGATTATGATATTCAACATGGTGGCGATTTAGTAAGTACATTAGAAATATACTTTCAACATAATGCCAACTTATCAGAAGCAGCGAAAGCGATGTTTGTGCATCGCAACACCTTTATTTACCGTCTTGAAAAAATTAAGAAAGTATTAAACACAGATTTAAAAAACTCAGAAGAGAATTTTTTACTAATGCTCGCTTTGCATATTTTTAAAATTGTCAATATTTAGAGTATTGAAGCCTTTCATTGTGTGATTTGCACAAAAAGAGTTCTTTCTTTTTAGTTTATATGACCGATGTGAAAACACTTTCAGCATGAGAAAATAAACATGCATAGAAATGGGTGATGATTATACAAATATTTAAATATTCTGCATCCTTGCAAACATTGCTATCTAAGCCAACAACATGTGAGATACATTCAATTTTTGACAGTACGATTAATGTTCGTTGTCAACATAAATTGATTGCACTTTCACATAAAACAGCACCATTGACACCAATGAGCATCAACCTTGATTGCTCAGCATCTGCTTTTGAAGCATTGAACATAAAAAAAGAAGATGATGTGTTTTTGGATGATAACGGGTTATTTCTTAATAATCAACGATTGTTTGATTTTGTTAATCAAGCCATTGATCTGTCCTATCCTGTTTATCAGAAGGAAATTGATGATGAAGAGCTAATCCTGTTAAAGGCAAACATTGATGCCTTGTTGCTATCAACTTCATCAAAAGGGTTGTTATTAAATTGTTGGCGCACGTTGTTTTATAACTATCCTAAAGAATCATCATTTTTACAATCGTATCTGTATGATTCTCTAGTGGATATAAAACAAGAGTCAAACCTAAGAAAACAGGCACGAAAGATTAGTAATCTTATTGGAGCAGGAGAAGGACTAACTCCTTCAGGTGATGACTTTATTTGTGGCATTCTTGCAATATTTACTTACTTATCACATGATGAAAAGATAAGTGAACGTAAAGAACTAGTATCTAAGCAAGTAAAGAAAAACGCACACAAAACCACGGATGTAAGTAAGGAATATTTGTTGTATGCAAGTGATGGACTGTTTAATGAATATGTTAGTAAGTGTTTTAATGAACATACTCATAATCAGCCATACTTACAGTATTTACACAAAATCAGTACTCTAGGTCACTCATCTGGAACTGATTTTCTAGTAGGAATGTATTTTGGATTAGAAATAGGAGGTATATTATAAATGATCCATAACGTAGTAAAAGAAAATGCTTACTTCGATTCAGTAACACTTATGCTATTTTCAAGCAAATTAAATGTTATTGAAGGAATTGAAGAAGCTGCTGTCATGATGGGGACTGACCATAACATTGATTTGATGTTAAGCTCGAATGTTCTTACAAAAGAAGTGGCAGAAAAAGTAACAAGCAATGATTTGGTAATTGGTATTCGTGCACAATCTCAAGAAGTGATTGATGAAGCGATCGCTGTTTTAAATGAGCAATTTGAAAATAAAAACAACGATGCGAAAAAACAAGATGTTGTGGTTAAAACAGTGCGTGCTGCAGTGAGTGAAAAACCAGAACTAAACTTTTCTATTATTTCAACACCAGGACGCTTTGCGAAAAAAGAAGTGTTAAACTGTTTAAAAAACGATATTAACGTCATGTTATTTAGTGATAATGTAACACTAGAAGATGAAAAAGAACTTAAAGAGCTAGCTGTAGAAAAAGGATTATTAATGATGGGTCCTGACTGTGGAACTGCCATTATTAATGGCGTTGCTTTAGGTTTTGCCAATGTAGTTAATCGTGGAAACATAGGTTTAGTCGCAGCTTCAGGAACTGGTCTACAAGAAGTAACAGTACTTGTAAATGAATTTGGTGGAGGCTTATCTCAAGCTATTGGTACCGGTGGACGTGATTTAAAAGAAGCCATTGGTGGACAAATGGCATTAATGGGTCTTGAAGCATTAAACAATGATCCAAACACAGAAGTTATTGGTTTAATCTCAAAACCTCCTTCAACAGCAGTCATGAAAAAGATACTTGAAAAAGTTGAATCTTTTGAAAAACCAGTTGTTGCATGTTTCTTAGGAGGCGATAAGTCTATTGTTGAAAACTCAAGCATTTACGATGCTTATACCTTAGAAAATGCAGCTCGCTACTTAGTAGCGTTGGCTAATGATCAAGAACCAACTCCAGCAAAAGAGTTAACACTAGCTGATGTGAAGCCATTATCTAAAAATAATAAAGGTCAATATATTCGTGGTTTATACACAGGAGGTACATTAGCCTATGAAACAATGCTATTACTAAATGAATCATTAGGTAATGTTTATTCTAACATCGCAATGGATAAAGATTTCGAGTTAGAAAATCCTGAATTAAGCGTGAAACACACAGTAGTGGATATGGGAGAGGATTACTTTACCGATGGTATGGCTCATCCAATGATCGATCCACGTCTTCGTTCAGAACGAATTAAAAAAGAAGTTGCAGACAAAGAGACAGCAGTTGTACTGCTTGACTGTGTATTAGGATATGGTTCTCATGAAGATCCTGCAGGAGAGATTGTAAAAGCAATCCAAGAAGCAAATCATTCACTTGTAGATCGTGAAGTTGACTATGTTGCTTCTGTAACAGGTACAGAACTTGATCCACAAGTTCGCTCTCAACAAGTATCAAAACTTGAATCCGTTGGGGTTGTTGTATTACCGACTAATGCTCAAGCTGCGCAATATGCTGCACTTTTATTACAAAGCAAAGGAGGGCAACAATAATGTCAAAACTAAACGAATTATTTAATAAAGACTTATCCGTATTAAACATTGGACTTGAAACATTCAAAGACACAATGGATAGTCAACATGTTGATGCTATTCATATGCAATGGCGTCCACCAGCTAATGGAAATCCTATGTTAGCAAGTATTTTAGCTGATTTAGACATGGATAAAATTGATGAAGCAAACAAAAAAGCGTTTGATATCATTAATCAAGCGGAGCCAAACCTTATTGGTGTTAAAACAGCAAAAGATGTTTTAGTCGGTATGGAAAAATATACCATTGGTCATGCTGGTCCACCACTTGCTTGGGATGAAATGTGTGGCCCACTTCAAGGTGCAGTGCTTGGAGCAGCGGTGTATGAAGGATTAGCAGAAACTCTTGAGGAAGCTGAGAAGCTTGTCCTTGATGGGAAAATTACATTTAAACCTAACCATGAAATGGGAGCGGTTGGACCAATGACTGGTATGATTACATACTCAATGCCACTTTGGGAAGTAAAAAATGAGACTTTTGGAAATGTAGCTTATTGTACATTTAATGAAGGTTTAGGAAAAGTAATGCGCTTTGGTGCAAATGGACCAGAAGTTATCGAACGTCTTAAGTGGATTGAGCAATCATTAGCACCTGCCTTTAAAAAAGCGCTTGAACTATCAGGTCCTATTTCATTAAAAGTAATCATGGCAAAAGCACTTGCGATGGGTGATGAGATGCATCAACGTAACACTGGTGCAACATCCTTGTTTGTTCGTGAAGTAATGAAGTATTTAACCCAAGTGGTGGAAAATAGAGATGAACTAACAAAAATCACTGATTTTATTACAGGAAATGATCAATTTTATTTAAACCTAGCCATGGCAAGTGGAAAAGCGATTACCGATCCTGCAAAAAATATTCCTTACAGTACAGTAGTCACAACCTTAAGTCGTAATGGTACCAACTTTGGTGTGAAAATTAGTGCGATGGGAGAACAATGGTTTGAAGCACCGGTTAATGATCCTAAAGGATTGTTCTTTCCAGGTTATGGACCAGAAGATGCAAATCCAGACATTGGAGATAGTGCAATTACAGAAACTTTTGGTATTGGAGGATTTGCGATGGGTTCAGCACCAGCGGTTGTGCGCTTTGTAGGCGCTAGCTCAGTTGCGGAAGCCATTGAATATAGTGAAAGCATGCAAGAAATTTGTGTTGGATTAAGTCCACATTACATTATTCCTACTATGAACTTTGTAGGTACTGCGACTGCCATTGATGCACGTAAAGTTGTTGAAACAACTATTCTTCCTGTTATTAACACAGGTATGGCACATAAAAAACCTGGTATTGGTCAGGTTGGTGCGGGTATTGTTACAGCACCATATGAAGCATTTTCAAAAGCTATTGTTGCATTTCATGCTTCATTAAAAGAAGATAAATAATGAAACCGTGTGAGTAAAAGACCTCTTTTACTCACACATCCTTCTTTTCTTTATCAATGAGTTGTTGTATCACTGATAAAGCAAAGAAACACGTTGAATTTAATGCATAAATGAGATAGCATCTTCCTTTCTTTGGTGCAAAAAGTTTGACACCTTAACATGGTGTCAATCATGCATCAAATTGGGATTATTATTAAGTAAGGAGAAAAAATTATGCCACTCAATATTCTGATGTGGGTTGTGGCTGCACTTCCGATTGTCGTGTTGTTAGTGCTTATGGTTGGTTTAAACTGGGGTGCTACAAAAGCAGCGCCCATTGGACTTGCTATTGCCATTTTCACAGGATTGTTCTTTTATAAAGCAGATTTAAGTTTAATAAGCTCAGAAGCCTTAAAGGGGCTTTGGAGTGCTTTAGTTGTACTCATTGTCGTATGGCCTGCAATTTTGCTATATGAAGTAGTTACTGAAGCGAAAGCTTTTGTTGTGTTTCGTAAAGGACTACAAAAAGTTACTCCCAATGAACTTATTCAAGTAATTGCTTTAGGTTGGGTTTTCATGTCCTTTTTACAAGGAATTACAGGATTTGGAGTACCTGTTGCTGTTGGAGCACCACTTTTAGTTGGTATGGGTGTATCTCCAGTGTTTGCCGTGTTAATTCCACTATTAGGCCATGCATGGGCTAATACCTTTGGTACACTTGCAGTCGCTTGGGATGCATTAGCATTACAAACAGATTTAGCATCCGATCCAGCATTGTATTTTCAAACAGCGTTTTTCGCTGCTTTGTTTATTTGGATTTGGAACTTTATAACAGGTATTGCCATTGCTTGGATTTATGGTAAAAAAGAAGGTCTTAAAAAAGGTTTACCTGCAGTAGCACTAATTTCTTTAATTCAAGGGGGAGGGCAGTTGTTGTTAAGTCAAATTAATCCAACATTAGCGGCATTTATCCCTTCCACAATTTCTTTGATTGTCGTCTTTGCACTAAGCAAAACTAAAATGTATGGAACTCCATGGAAATTAGAGAAATCTGCGATTATGGATCGTAAAGCAAATGAAACCTTGTCCGATGATGCTCCTACTAACATGAGTGTTCATCAAGCGTTCTTTCCATATTACACATTAACTGTTATTACGTTAGTTATTTTATTAATTGCACCCATTAAAAACTTTCTAGGGCAATTTAGAATTGGGTTTAGTTTTTCTCAAACAGTAACTGGGTATGGGTACATTAATCCAGCAGTTGACATGTTTTCACCACTTGCACCACTTACTCATGCTGGATTATTCTTAATTGTTTCTTCTGCCATTGGATTTATGTTTTATCAAAAAAATGGTTGGGTGAAAAAAGAAAACGCAAAAGAAGTATTGCGTCGTTCCTTTAAAAAGACGGGACCTTCAGCTGTTGCAGTATTAGGATTTATCTTAATGTCTAGAATGATGGGTGGTACTGGTCAAACAGTTATTTTAGCCCAAGGGATTGCCGCAACTTTTGGAGTGTATTATGCAATATTGGCTCCTGTCATTGGTATGTTAGGTTCCTTTATGACAAGTTCTAATATGGCCTCCAACATCTTGTTTGGAGAATTTCAATTAACAACATCATCTATTTTAGATCTCAACACAGCTGCCATATTAGGATCACAAACTGCAGGAGGAGCCATTGGTAACACATTATCACCAGGAAATATCATTTTGGGAACTACCACTGCGGGTATTTTAGGAAAAGAGGGACTGGTACTTAAAAAAGTATTACCCATAACACTTACTACAGCGGTTATCGTTGGAGCGATACTCTTTGTGTTAGTGGTCTTATAAGAAAGGACAAAACATATGAAAATCGTTATTGCATTAGGAGGAAATGCTCTTGGAAACAATCCTCAAGAACAATTACAATTAGTAAAAGAAACAGCTAAACCGTTAGTTGATTTAATTGAAGAAGGTCATCAGTTAGTGATTGCTCATGGAAATGGACCTCAAGTGGGAATGATTAATCAAGCTTTTGACGCAGCTAATCATGCTGTAAACACACCTGAAATGCCATTTGCCGAGTGTGGTGCTATGTCTCAAGGGTATATTGGTTATCATTTACAAAATGCTATCAGAGATGAGCTAACAAGTAGAAACATAAAAAAAGATGTCGCTACTATTGTGACACAAGTTGTTGTTGATCAACATGATCCAGCATTTAAAAACCCAACAAAACCAATTGGTTCATTTTACACCTTAGAAGAAGCACAACAGCTTGAAAGAGAAAAAGGATACACGATGGTTGAAGATTCAGGACGTGGTTATCGTCGTGTCATCGCAAGTCCTAAACCTGTGGATGTTGTTGAAAAAGACGTGGTAAAAACATTAGTTGATAACGGTGTGGTTGTTATAACCGTTGGCGGTGGTGGTATTCCTGTCATCCAACAAGAAAACCAATTAGTTGGTGTTGATGCTGTTATTGATAAAGACTTTGCATCAGCTAAAGTTGCTCAACTTGTTGATGCTGACTACTTGTTTATATTAACTGCTGTTGATCGTGTGATGATTAATTATAATCAACCTAATCAAAAATCATTAGAATCTATCAGTGTAGAAGAAGCAAGACAATACATAAAAGAAGGTCACTTTGCTCCAGGAAGCATGCTTCCAAAAGTAGAAGCTGCCATTTCTTTTGTTGAAAACAACAATGAAAAGACAAGTGTTATTGCTGCCTTAGATAAAGCAAAAGCGGCACTTTCTAATCAATCTGGAACAAAAATCGTTAACAAATAAAAACTATACTCCTATAGTGATATGAAAAAAACAGGCTTGGACAACCTGTTTTTTTCTATTGGCTATTGTATACATCAAGTGCTGCTAAGACAGCTTTGTTTGTATTGATAGGTGCTTTGTGATAGGCAAGTAAGCTTTCTAAAGCTCCAAGAAGAATTAACACATTTTGTTTTCGACTACTATAACCTAAAGCACCGATACGCCATACTTTGGACTTAAGCTCTCCAAATCCAGGTGCAATCTCAATGTTATAATGTTTCACTAACTCACTACGAATTAAATCACCATCGACTGAATCTGGAATCTCAATGCAATTAATGGTTGGCATCAAATGTTTACGATCGCCAAAGATAGTTAATCCCATCGCTGTTAATCCAGCAAGTAGAGCTTTGTTGTTTAGGGCATGTCGTGCAATGCGGTTTTCTACGCCTTCTTCTAAGGTTAAACGATAAGCCTCATATAGAGCGTACAACATGCTTGTGGCCTCTGTATGATGGTTTAAACGCGGCTCACTCCAATATTGTTGCAGTTGACTCAAATCAAGATAATTACTTAGTATCATGTTTGGATTTGTGCTAGAAGGATCAAGTCCTTGTTCTATTTTTTGACGTTGCAAGATAATCTTTTCAACACGGTCATTGTAGGTGATAGGGGCAAATCCTGCTGGCATGGATAAACATTTTTGGCTTCCACTTGAAACAGCATCAATACACCACTCATCTGTATAAAAAGGTGCTCCTGCAAGGGTCGCTACTGTATCAACTACTAAAATAATATTTTGTTTTCGACAGTACTTTCCTAGTTGTTCTAATGGTTGCATCATGCCTGTTGATGATTCACCATGAACAACCGCCACTACTTTTGGCTTAAAAGCATCAATTTCTTTTTTAAGTTCTTCAAAAGAATATACTTCACCTAGTGGCTTGGTTGTTTTATGAACATTTGCTTGTGCTCTCTCTGCAATTTCAACAATCAAATGACCAAAACGACCAAATACTGGCACGTATATTTTATCGTTAGGTTGAAGGATGGAAAAAAGCAATGCCTCCATTCCAGCTCTTGCAGTTCCAATAATGGCATATGTCCATTTATTTTTAGTTTGAAAGATTTTACGACCCATTATCATCGTTTGGTCCATAATATCTAAAAACTCTGGGTCAAACTGCCCAATAATTGGGTTTGTCATGGCTTTTAATACACGGGGATCTGCTTCTACCGGCCCTGGTGTCATAATAATTCGATGTTCTATAAATAGTGGTTTTTTCATGTTTTTCCCCTTTAGTTATACGTATATTCTACCATGAAAAAAGAAGTTAACTTGCTCATCAGTCAACTTCCTAAGGAACTATTTTGCCCAAACATCTTGATAACTATCATCATTTTCAAACTTATGTTTGACATAACTGCATTTAGGAATGATTTTCAGTTGGTTAGCTCTAGCATAAGCAACTGCTTCATCCAACAATGTTTTTGCTATTCCTTGACCTTGCAAGGATTTATCTACTTCTGTTGATTCAATAATCATAGTACTATCTTTTAGTGCATATTCAATAAATGCCTTTTTATTTTCAATGGACTCTCCAATGTAAAAAAAATTCTTTTCATGGTTAATCATAATATCATCTCCATCCTTAGAATATCATATTGTGAGTGAATGTTCATGCAAAACACTTCAATTATTTGATATGATAATACTATGAAACGAACCTTTATTGCACTAGCTTTATCAACTGAAATTAAAACGTACTTAAGTGAGATTCAAGCGTATATTAAAAGTGGTACGTCTTCTATAAAGCTAGTGAGACCCGAAAATATGCATGTAACACTTGTGTTTTTAGGTGAAAAAACAAACCAAGAAATTGATATCATCTGTGACTGTTTAGAAGATATACCATTTAATATAACGGAGATTGAACTTTCTCATGTTGATTTCTTTTATAAAAAAAGATCGAATGTTTGTTATGTTGCCTTAAAAGAAAGCATGGCGTTGCATCAGCTTTATCAAGACATTATAGCGAGTTTAAAACAAGAAGGTATCACTTATCAAAAACAACCCTATAAGGCTCATATAACCATTGCTAGAGAGGTTAGATTAAAGGAAAATCAGTCGTTTGTTATGCCATATATTAAACAAAAGAAAATACAAATGGATTCATGTTGTTTGTATCATTCTCATCGAAGAAACAATCAACTTGTGTATGATCCTTTGTGCTGTATTAATGGTAAATAAAAAAGATGTTGAAACATCTTTTAGTTAAATAACAATAGTAAACTAATCATGATAGGAGAGTATGCAAGCTTTTTCCCTTTGGATGATAATTGCATCGATAATTCTTGGATAGTTGCTATTTTATCAGCCCAACTAACAATCCATGCTTCTTTACTTTTAGGTTTTATTTTACCGACAGGCCACATATGGCTTACAATAATGTCTTCCATTAATGGCGTTACTTCAGTGACTGTTTGTGCATTAAGAAGCGCTTGTTGTGGATGAACATCCACATGGCTTCCTTTTATTGGTTGTTCAGTTCGCCACTCATACAAAAAGAAATCATGAAGTAGTGCAGCACGTACAGTTTCAATAACATTAACATTCTTTTTCTTTGCTAATAAAAAAGACGTATAAGCCACATTCAGTGAGTGATCTAAACGACTTGTGTTTAGATGCTGTTTATATTTCTCAAGTTCAATAACTTTTTGATTGTGAAGCAAATCTTGAATGATTGCTTGGAAGTGAATCATATCCACAGAAGGTTGATGAGGTTTAAATATCATAGCACATCAGTTCTCCTTTAAAACAATACTGATGCAATATAACATGTTTTGAATATCAATGCAATCTTTTCACTTAATCTTCATCTTTATTTTTTTGTTGGAAAAGAGTTAAGATCGTTCCAACTATAAATAAGACAACAATAACACTAAGTTGTTTCTTCATAAGTTAATCCAACTTTCTATTAAAAACCAAAACGTTTAACAAATGGCTTTGCTTTAACAATGCCATATGAAAGTAATGGGGCAAACATAATCATCCCAAAGATAGTTCCTTCTCGTACTGTAAAGGGTACTTGATACAATAAACTAATACCAACCGCAATTACTATACATACCACATCAACACCTTGACGAAGTTTTGAAAAAGAAATGTTTGTCTTAGTTGAAACAACCATGCAAGCTGCTTCTAAAGGAAAACTTAAAAAATCAATGGACATAATCATGGAAAGTGCAAAAATGACAATTAGCAAAGAGCTAATAAGCATGACATACCTAAGCAACAACGAAGATATAACCCATGTACTCATAATGTCATAGTAAACTAAATTAACCATCATACCTAATAAGATAGCCATTCCAATTTGTAAAAAGGCAAGCGGTTTAAACGCTCTTTTTAATAAAATTAGTTGTAGTAGTACACAGCTAATGTTTAACATCATGGAAAAGGTTCCTACTTTTATACTTGTGATGTAAGAAAAGCTTTGACTAAAAGCATCCCAAGCTCCAACACCCACTGCTGCTTTTAATCCCATGGAAACACCAATTGCACCTATAAGCACAAAAAAGAATGTCCACAATGTTTTTTTTATAAAGATTGACATGTTACTCCTTACTCCTATGATAAAATACTTACTATAAGTAATATATCATAGTTTTAAACAATTGATAAGAAAGAACGGCCAACATGAACAACCTTATGCTTAATGAGTTAACTAATTTTAAAAGCACACGAGTCTTTAGTGATCAACCAGTTGATGAACAAGTTAAAAGAAGTATCCTTCAAACTGCAACTTTTGCCCCAACAGCAGGCAACATGATGATGTATGCCATGATTGATGTAGTCGATCAATCATTAAAAGATCAATTATCCATCACTTGCGATAACCAACCCTTTATTAAAACGGCCCCAATGGTCGTTGTGTTTTGTAGTGACAATCATCGATTTAACACAGGTGCAAGGCATTTTTATAAACCTGAGTTTAAACAACCAGAAGCAGGTGATTTTCTTTTAGCGGTAAGTGACACACTAATCATGGCACATCATGCTGTGTTAGCTGCCCATAGTTATGGTATTGGTAGTTGTTATATTGGTGATATATTAGAAAACATCGAAACCCATCAACAGCTTTTACAACTACCAGAGCATGTAATTCCAATTGCGATGGTTGTTTTTGGTTATCCAACCCAATCTCAACAAGATCGTGTCAAACCAAAACGTTTTGATCTTGATTTTGTTTTATCCACCAACACATACCAAGAAAAAAAGTTATCGGACCATGAAAAAGCAATAAGCAAACGTAATCAAGCGATGAATCTTCATCATATAAAAGCAAAAGAATATTACACAGATTATGGAAGTAGAAAGCTAGAGAGTGAGTTTATGAAAGAAATGAATCGCTCATGTGAGCAAATAGTTAAAAGATTTCTCAAAGAAAAATGAAACCATTGTATTTTTGTGCATGCAATGGTAGAGTTTAATGTATGATACAAAATATTATTTTATTACTAATTTTACAACTTATGTATGTGCCAATGCTCGCACTTAGAACTATAAGTATGGTAAAAAAACTAAGGGTTCTAACTGCTTTTTTCGGGTTTTTAGAGAGCTTAATTTATGTGTTTGGTTTAGCTATTGTGCTTAGTGGAGATCAAACGATTATTGAAATGCTTGTGTATGCTATTGGGTTTTCATTAGGACTCATAGTTGGAATTCAAGTAGAAAACAAAATTGCGATTGGCTATGTTTCGTTTTTAGTAAACATACGTGATAAGAACATGGAGCTCATTGATGCACTTCGTGAACGTGGTTTTGGTGTTACTATCTTTAGTGGGGAAGGACGCGATGGGACTCGCTATCGATTGGATATTTTAACACGACGCTCACAAGAAGAAGAGTTAATGAAATTAATTGAACATTTTGAACCGTATGCTTTTGTCATGGCGTATGAACCAAGCCGATTTAAAGGTGGGTTTATGGAAGTGATGATGAAGAAACAATTAAGTATTAAAAAGCGTTTTAAACCTAAGCCACTACCTGTAGATGAGACACAGGATGATGCATCATGGTATAAGAAAACAGCTGAAAGTATTGCACATGAGGTAAGTGAATTAGTTGCCCCCATCGATGATGAAGTAGAATAGGGAAAGAAACATGAACAGAGTAGAAAATATTCCAAGAGAATTTGAAGCGATTAAAGATAACAACGAAGCGATTTTATGGAGTGATCAACCAGTATTTATTCCTTTTATGATGCAAGCTGTTCCATTTTTAATGCTTGGAATTGTTTGGTTTTTAATTAATAGCACCTTTTATCGATTTATGTTTGAGGATGGTTTTATGTTTGCCGGATTTTCATCCTTTGCATTGTTGTTTGTCGTTGTTCATCAGTTTCCACTTATTGCAAGTGTACTAAATGCGATAAGATTACTATTGGTGTTTAAAAATACAGTGTATGGTTTTTCTAATAAACGAGTCATGTTGCGAACTGGGTTTTTTGGAACTGATTTTAAAGTTGTTGATTATGATAAGATTCAAAATCTTGAAGTTAATGTCAATCCCATCGAGAAACTTTTTCATGTGGGGAAAATTAGAATATATTCTGGAGAAGTAAGTGTAAGAAACAATCAATCTCATCCAAAATACACCGTTTTTTATGCTATTAAAAATCCTTATGATGTGTTTAAACAATTAAAAAGCGTTTCATTGGATATTAAAACCGATTGGAGTTATCCCAACGATTATCGACCAGAACAAAATAAAGGATATAACACAGAGTATCGAAAATAGGAGGAAAAATGAAAAACATTGTTTTATTTCGACATGCTAAAGCACATCCACTAGAAGATCACCAACAAGATTCACAACGTGAGCTAACAAGCAAAGGTGAGCAATCACTACGTTGTATTACTTCTTCAATGAAACAGTTGATCTTTGACATGGAAGAACTTGAAATCGTTTCATCACCATATGTAAGGGCTGTGCAAACAGCAACGATATTATCGCAAGAGTTAGGGCTAGTGTATGAAAAGACCTTTAAAAGCATTGCCAATGGTAATTTTAATGCTTTTGTTAAAGATTTAAAATCATGCACTGCAAAAAACATTTTGGTGGTTGGTCATCAACCATACTTAAGTGAGTTTGCCTATGAAATTGCAAGTGTTAACATACCATTTGAAACAGCATCTTGTGCTTGTATTGAACTTTCATCAAGTGGAAATCGCTTGATTTGGGCAATAAATAATAAAACACTGCAAAAAATCGCAAAATAAACATTGAATTTAAGGTGTTTTCATGTTGATGTTGTGAAAAGTCTGATATAATAACAACTGAGGTAAAGCATATGAACAAATCACAGAAAGAAGCATTTCAGCCTTTGTTTGAGGCAGTTTTAAAATTGAAAAGCATAGAAGATTGCGAAAATTTCTTTGAAGATCTATGCACAATAAGAGAATTAAAAGATATGACTGATCGTTTAGAAGTTGCGAAACTACTTCTATCAGGGGAAACATATGAGTCAATCAGTGAGAAAACAAAGGTAAGTAGTGCTACAATTTCACGTATCAATCGATGCATACAATATGGCAATGGCGGATACAAAGAAATTATCTCTCGAGTTAAGAGATAATTTTTTTATTCAAACACTTTACAATGATAAAGCGATGAAGTATAATGAGCTACATGAACAGATAGAAAAAGAGTGAGTAAGGATGAAAAGATTACTTATTGCAGTTGTTATGATGTTGGTTATAGCGGGGTGTACAATGACTTCATCAAGTGAAGGGGACACAAGTTTGCAAGATGTATTGGATGCTAATGTTATGGTTGTTGGTTATACGGAGTATCCACCAATGGGATTTACGGAAAATGGTGTTGTGACGGGATTTGATATTGAAATCGCAAAAGAAGTCGCACGTCGTTTAGGTGTTGAAGTGAAATTTGTATACATTGATTGGGATGCTAAAGAACTAGAGTTAAGCTCAAAAAACATTGATATGATTTGGAATGGGTTAACCATTACCGAAGAAAGAAGAGAACAAATACTATTTTCAAAGCCGTATTTTGATAATCGTATTGTGATACTTAGTTTAGCGGACAGTGCAAAAAACACGATTGCTGATTTAGCTGATAAAAAAGTTGGTGTAGAATTATCAAGTTCTGGACAAATTGCATTAGAAAACAATGCAATCGCTAGTGAACTAGATGAAATCGTTAAGTTTACAACGATTACTGAAGCTTTGTTGGATTTAAAAGCAGGTGGAATTGATGCGATTGTTGCAGATGAGATATTTGCTCGATATGCTTTAAGTAAAGATGATGGCGCGTATTTAATTGCCGAGGAAGTGTTTAATTCTGAAAATTATGGTGTCGGATTTCGCTTAGAAGATGTTGCACTACGTGATAAAATTGATGAGATTTTAGATGAAATGGCAAGTGATGGTACCGCAAAAGCAATATCTGAATTTTGGTTTGAAGAAGATTTATTAAAACGTTAACATGGATTATTATGTTCAAATAACACCTCATATCCTAGACGGGTTTAAGACTTCACTGTTTGTGTATAGTTTAACTCTTTTAAGCGCTATGCCCATTGGATTATTGATTGCTTTAGTGGTTGTTCAAATACCGATATTAAAAAAACCAGTAAGTGTCTTTACATGGATTATTCGAGGCACACCACTGTTGTTACAACTATACATTACGATGTATGGAATTCCATTACTATTTCCTATGCGAATGAATCGACTATTTGCAGGAACGATTACCTTTATCGTCAACTACACAGCGTATTATGTTGAAATCTTTCGCAGTGGACTTCAAATTATTCCATTAGGACAATGGCAAGCAGGGGATGTTTTAGGATTTAATACTTATCAAAAATTACGGTACATCATATTTCCACAAGTCATTCGTAACACACTGTTACCACTTATTAATGAGGCGATAACACTTGTTAAGGATACTTCCTTATTAGCTGCTATTGCGATTGCGGAAATGCTTAGAAACGCACGAGAAATTGTAGCACGAGATTTAAGAGTGGATGCACTAATTGTTGTTGGTGTTGTGTATTTAATGTTTAGTTTGTTTGTGGTGTTAATAGGAAAAGCATTAGAAGGGAAACTACTGAAGGTGCGATCATGAGTTTGCAAGTAAATAACGTAAGCTTTGCTTATAGTGATAAAGATGTCATTAGACAACTATCCTTTAATGTTACTGATAATGAACTATGTGGCATTGTTGGTTTAAGTGGTGGTGGGAAAACGACACTATTAAAACTTTTAAGTGGCCTATATAAACCCAAAAAAGGACAAATCACATACGATGGCATAGCAACATACCAAAGCAACAAGCGTAATGATCAATTGTTTAAGCAAATCGGGGTTGTTTTTCAAGATTTTCAACTCTTTGATCATATGAAAGTACTTGAAAATGTTGCCCTACCTTATCGACTTAAATACAAAGTGAATAAAGAAACTGCAAATAAACAAGCATCAGAAATTCTATCTAGTTTAGGGTGTGAAGATGTTGTTAATCAATACCCATATGAATGTTCTGGTGGTCAAAAACAGCGTATTGCCATTGCACGTGCACTAATATTACAACCATCTATCTTATTAATTGATGAGCCAACTAGTGCTTTAGATAAAGAAAACACCTTGACCTTAATCAAGGTGTTGCAAGATTTAAACAAACAAGGATTGACCATTATTACCATTACGCATGATTTACTGTTTGCAAATCAATTGTGTGAGCGAATCATTGAAGTTTCTCAAGGTCAAATTATTAAAGATATGCCAAGAGAAGACTACTTTCTAGATAACTAATTCTTATTTGAAAAGCTCGAGCCATGAGGTTCGGCTTTTTTCTTTAAATGCAATGATTTCATCATGATGTGCCTTGGCAACATCATAACCTAGCTGGATTGCGTCTTTTCCTTTACCAAAGGTAAAAATACCAATTTCTTTATCAAAAGCATTAATGTTTAAGTCAGCATGTCGTATGGCCATCGCATCTGCTTCATTAATCATAATTTCGATAACACGACTTGCAATGTCTAAAATTTTTGTCGTGGTGTGATAGTCACTTTGAACACCCATTGTCATCGATAAAATAGGATCAAAGCCAGCTTGTTTAAGTGGAAATACCGGTGCATTCATCATAACACCACCATCCACAAGTTGATAATCTCGCCACATCATGGTCTCAAAAACCATTGGAAAAGAACACGAAGCTTGAAGAGCCTCAACGATGGTTGCATCATGAACAAGAATGTAATCTTTAAAAGCATGGTTTTTATTTTTAATGTTTGTAAATAAAACTGTTTTTCCACTATTTAAATCCACGGCATTAACAATAAGTGGATATTTTAAATCATCCAATGTGTGAGAACCACATTTTATGAGTTGTTTTGATAATATATCTACAAATTTTGCAGGGGAAATTAATCCACTTGCATCATTTTTAAGAAGTGGGAAAACTTGTGCACTTGAAGGTTTTAGTAAACGATGTTTTATGATATGTTCTTCAATTTCTAACATGTACTTCTCGATATTACTTGCACTACATCCACAAGCTGAAAAGGCTGCGACTAATGAACCCATGGAGGTTCCAGCGAATGCTTGAGCATGCACGTTTACTTCTTCTAAGTATTTTAGTATCCCGATTTGAGCGTATGCTTTTATTCCTCCACCTGCAAAGGAGTATGCAGTTTTTTTCTTGCCCATATTTTTCACCACTTTCTAACTACTAATGTACTCAATAATGTAAAAAAAAACAAGTGTTCATCAAAGAAAAATGAAAGGACACTGAAAATTTAACTGTTTTTTGATATCGCTCTTGTAAATTATGATATACTCTATAAAGCAAACATAGGTTTATGTTTTTTTAATTAAATAAAAAGAATAAGGAAGGTAGATTTTATGTCAAAAATTGCAATATTAACAGATTCAGGAAGTGGCTATCCATTAGAAGAAGCAAAAGCAAACAACGTATATGTACTTCCACTTCAAGTTATTGTTGATAATGTCGCGTATGAAGATGGAGTTACATTAACGACATCTCAACTTAACAATCATTTAAAGAACAAGAAAGTTCCTAAAACTTCTACTCCAACATTTGCGACCATTCTTGCCATGTTTGATCAAATTATTGAAGATGGTTATGATCAAATTATTGCACTACCTTTATCACGCAGCTTATCATCAACGGCTGATTATTTTAAACAAGCAGCACAAGAAAAAGAGATTGATCTAGTTGTAGTAGAAATATACACGACCATGTTTTTACAAAAACATTTAACAGATCTTGCACAACGTTATGTAACACAAGGTTTTAGCACAAATCAAATTGTAGAGAAACTAAATGAAAAAATTGACCAAGCACATTGTCTTATTATGCCTAGTGATCTCAATCATTTAAAAGCAGGTGGACGCTTAACACCAGCTGCAGCTTCTTTAGCTGCGTTATTAAAAATTCGTCCAATCCTTGCTTTATCGAAAGCAACAGATGGAAAAATTGATGTTGTGGATAAGGTGAGAACTGATAAAAAGGCACTAAATAGTGCCATCAAACTATTAAAGAAGCAGTTTGATAAGAAAGATGTAGTTGTATACATTGGTCATAGTGATGCTTATGAAAAAGCAGAAGTAACAAAGCAATTATTAGTAGAAGCAGGCTTTTCTATAGAAGATATTATAATTCAAGATATCGTCGCTGTTATTGCTAGTCATACAGGACTTGATTGTGTAGGAATCCAAATCATTGAAAAATAACTCGTTTTATGAGTTATTTTTTTATACTTTTTATACTTTATACTTTAATAGACTAAATATTTGGTATAATATTCTCAATTAAATACACTTGTGTATGTAGGGGGAGTTATGATTTGTCCATCATGTCAAAAGATGATTGGTGCAAATGAAAGAGTTTGTCCATATTGTGGAAGTAAAATCATTCATCCATCACTTGTTCAACCCAAGGTTGGAATTTTCCCTATGATAAAATTAACAAACACAAAGGGTATGTTTTTTTACTAGTAATCATTTTTTCATTAAACTAAGTAAACAATCACGAAAACAACGAGACGACTATGAACAGTAAACCAATCGAGTATAAATGGGAGGCCACGTTACATTTATTTAAAGATAAAACAATCGCAAAGCAATTAAGCATTGCGATCGGATTACCTTTTGGTATTTTAATTGCGTTTTTACTGTATGTTTACATAAAAAATCCGAGTTCATCGATATTATATGCCTTAAGCATGATTGCTTTGTTGTTTGTGGCAACATTTCTACTATTAACTTTTGCCTATCAAAATAAGATGGCAGTTACATATGAGCTTAATTCAAAACACATGATCATGAAAATGGCTGAGAAACAGCGTAAAGTAAACCGTTGGATTAACATAAGCCTTGCGATATTAAGCATCTTTAATAAGAATGTAACAACGATGGGAATTTTTATGCTTACATCGCACAATCAAAAACAAACCATGCGATTAGATCATATAAAAAAAGCAAAAGGGTTTCCTGAAAAATACAAAATTGTGGTGTATGACAATTATCGTAGTTTCATTTTACAATGCCATCCAAACAATTATGGCGACATTAAAAACTTTATTCAACAATACACCAACCTAGTCCAAAAGTAATGATTGGTTTATCATTCAACATATTGAGCTTTGCGATAGCCTAAAAAGAAGGTAAGGATATCGTTTTTACTTGTTATTGCGACATATAGCACATAGATGGCTCCAGTAAAAAAGCCAAACACCATCATTGCTACAACCCATATGATTTTTACGAGCAAGTTTTGTTCTCTAAAAACAATCCATAATGAGAAAAGCGTAAATCCTGTGTATAAGTCGACAAGGGATACAATACCCCAAGGATTACTTAAAATAAGTGATCCATCTTCAAAGAAATCACCAACCGTAAATCCATACACTAACACACCTCCCATTGCTATTATTCCTAACCATGCCATAACCTTTGTAATTTTCATAGTATCCTCCCTGTTTTGTCTATTATACAAAACTAACGTACACTTTACATCATTAAAGCATTAAAAAAGCCCTTATCGTTTGATAAGAGCTATACTATTTTAAAATTGTTCTGTGATTGATTTTCCTTGCATGTGTAAGACAAGATAATCTGGACCACCAGCTTTTGAATCAGTTCCACTCATGTTGAAGCCACCAAATGGTTGATAGCCAACAATAGCACCTGTACACTTGCGGTTTAAGTACAAGTTACCAACAAAGAACTCTTCGCGTGCTCTTTCTAAGTTAGCACGGTTTTTACTAATGACAGCACCTGTTAAACCATATTCTGTGTTATTTGCGACCTCAATCGCTTGATCAAAGTCTTTTACTTTGCAAACAGCCAGTATTGGGCCAAATATTTCCTCTTGCATTAAGCGAGCATTTGGATCTACATCCACATAAACGGTAGGTTCAATAAAGTAGCCTGTTGAGTCATCAGCTTTTCCACCAACAAGTAAACGACCTTCTTTATTGCCAACATCAAAGTAAGAAGTAATCTTATTAAAGGCAGCCTTGTCATTTACTGGTCCCATTGTGTTTTTAGAATGTTGTGGATCACCTAAGACGATCTTACTTGTTAGTGTTTTAATTTTTTCTAACATTTCATCGTACACATCTTCTACGATAATAGCGCGAGAACATGCAGAACATTTTTGACCACTAAATCCAAATGCAGATCCGACAATCGATTGAGCAGCTAAATCAAGGTCTGCATCTTTATCCACAATAATCGCATCTTTACCACCCATTTCAGCGATAACTCGTTTTAACCATATTTGTCCAGGTTGAACTTTCGCGGCTTTTTCATAAATGCTTACGCCAACTTCTTTACTTCCTGTAAAGGACACAAATCGAATCTTTGGATGATTGATTAAATATTCTCCAACTTCAGATCCTTTACCTGGTAAAAAGCTTAAGACACCTTTTGGTAATCCAGCTTCTTCTAATACTTCCACAAACTTGTAGGCAATAACCTGAGTTGTACTTGCCGGTTTTAAGATAACAGTATTACCACTAACAAGCGCTGCGGTAGTCATACCCGTTAAAATTGCAAGGGGGAAATTCCATGGTGTAATAACAACACCAACACCAAGGGGAATATAACGATACTCGTTTCTTTCTAAATCTCTACGAGACAATACTTTATCGTCTATGCGCTCTAGTTCTAACATTTGACGACCATAATATTCTAGAAAATCAATGGCTTCCGCGATGTCTCCATCGGCTTCTAACCATGGTTTTCCAGCTTCAATGGTAAGTAAAGCGTTAAACTCATAACGACGTTTTCTAATAATGTTTGCTGCTTTAAACAACACATCAGCACGAACTGAAGCGGGTGTTTTGCTCCAAGTCTTAAAAGTGTTTAATGCAACTTCAATGGCTTTATCAGCTTCACTGATTGTTGCTTGTGCGATGGTTCCAACCACTTTTTTGTGATTTGCAGGATTTAATGAAGTGTATACTTGCTTAGTAGATACTCTTTCACCATCAATAATCAAATCATAGTGCTTTCCTAAATAACGATGAACAACATCGAGCCCTTTTTGGTAGTTCTCCATGTTTGTAGGATTTGAGTAATCCTTAATAGGTTCAGTCTTGTACGAATAAATTGCCATAACTCTTCCTCTCTTTCTTTAAACTACTGATTTCTCTATATCAAAAGATGTTTGATGTTTAAATCGATCAATCGATAAAAATTCAACATCCATTGAAGGTGTTTTGTTGCACATTATCTCACTCATAAGTAAGCCTACCATAGGTGCAAGCATAAATCCATGTCCACTAAATCCACAAGCAACATAATAATTCTCGACATTAGTTTTGCCAATAATTGGTTGTCGATCAGGAGATAAGTTATACGATCCTCCCCAAGTACGAACAACCCTTAACTCACCAATCTTTGGTAGTAAGTCCATGATAGTTTTACTCATTTCCTTTAAAAAGGTTGCGGTGGATTCGACATCATGTCCTTTTTTTACAGTAGGATCAGAACGACCCATTAAAAAGGCACCATGTGGAACTTGTTGGCAGTAGATGTTTTTTGAAAATGACATGACCATCGGTCCTTGAAATTTTTCTATTGGTTCAGTCGCAAGAATCTCATGGTTTTCAGAGTAAACAGGTAACTCTACATCCACCATCATACCAACTTCATAAGCATAGCCACCAGCTGCATTTACTACTTTTGTGGCAGCGTAGTTCTCTTTGTTTGACGTTACAACAAAGCCATCATCTTTTTTATCAATTGAAAGCACTTCTTCATAAAAGTGAAAGGTAACCCCCAACTTCTTGCATGCCAAATAAAACGCTTCACTTGTTTTAAAAGGATTTAAGTGACCATCACTTTGATTAAAGGTGGCACTAATAAATGCATTGGGATTTAAGTGGGGGACAATGTCTAAGGCTTGTTGCTTCGTCAAGTATTGTGTGGGTATACCAAGAGAGTTTTGTAGTTTTACATTTTCTTTAAACTGATTTACTTCTTCATCGGTAGTCGCCACAATTAAATAACCTTCTTGTTTAAGTTCTAAATCATCGTACTCTAATATGTTATGGGCCTTTTCAAAAAACTCCATACTTTTTTTAGCCAATAAACAGTTTTGCTTAGTTGCCCATTGTTGGCGAACACCAGCTCCACAACGACCAGTTGCACCATTTGTAAAATAACCTTTGTCTAAAACCACAATGTCTTTTTCACCTTGTTTGGCTAAATGATACGCAATCGATAATCCACTTATACCAGCTCCAATAATCACAATGTTTGTTTTATTCATGATCATTACCTGCAATGGCTTTAATAGGAACTCCAATGGTAAGGGGTCTTACTTTATGTGTTTTTACTTGCGACATTGGTATTTGTAAATAGTTAGCAATTTCTTTTTGTAGTAAATGCGCACATGTACTTGCCTGACAAGGACCCATACCGACACGCAACAAGCGTTTTAAATCTTCAAAAGTTACAAACCCTTGATCCATGTAGTCATGAATTTGTTGCAAATCGACATCTTCACAACGACATATGATGATATCTTTTTTACTCATGATCTTTGCTCCTTATCGTAATAAAATCATACAAGTGCTTTCTATCAGTTTGAATTGTAATTAGTGCTGTATGATCGACACGTTTATTATCCACAACCTTTAAAATAGTAGCATCTCCAATAATATCGCCATGTCGATTAATGGCGTGCCATACTTCTTGTACATTTGGCTTAGGGTTAAACTCATAAGCGATGGTAAATACTGCTTTTTCATTGGAAACTTTTGCTAACATGATGGCAAGACCAGGACAAACCCCAACACAAATTCCACAACCCACACATTTTTCTGGGAGTAATGTAGGTTTTGTGTTCATGTTTTCACCAATGTGAATCGCATCAAAAGGACAATGGCTTTCACATGGGTTGCATGGTATTTCTTCATAACATTCAATGACAGCTTTAAAGTTTACTAGTTCATTTTCAGTTGGGAATACGGATTTTACTAGTTCTAAAGGTGCTACACCTGTTTTATCTAACATTAGAAGCCTCCTTTTGCATCATTTCTAATCCAGCTAGGGTATGCTTACCATAAGGGCCACTACGTAATTGTTTTAATTGATCATGATAATCAATGAGAAGCTCATCATGTTGAGGATGTTTTTTATGCAATGAATTAGCCACATGTAATCCACAACAAGCACCTTCCATCATTGCTGAACTTGCTTCTTCAATTCCTAGTGCATCACCAACGATGTATACATCTGGATGACTTGTTTGAAACTTTTCATTGACTATCGCAACAACACCACCAAGTTGAGGGATGTATTTTGTTTTTACATTGATCATTGAAGCCAACTGATGTAAAGGGGATAGCCCAACAGCAATACAAACAGTATCACAAGGGATAATTTCACTTGTGTTTTCAATTTCATTGAAATGGTCATCGACACTGACAATCTCAACTGCTTCAACATGTTCTACTCCGATAGCCTTCTTTATGGTTTTACGAGTATAGATAGGAACATTGTGGCGAACAAGTTTACTTGCATGAACTGCATAACCTCCAATTTTATCAGAAGCTTCAATGACAGCTTTTACCTTTATGTTTGCCTGCAATAACTGATAGCTTACAATTAATCCAATATTACCAGAACCAATCATGACTACTTCTTTTGCTGGTAATACACCATGCACGTTCATTAATGTTTGAATCGCTCCAGCACCCATGACTTGCGGTAAGTCATTGTTTTCAAAAGCCAATGATTTCTCACTTGCTCCAGTTGCTAAAATGATTTTTTCTGCTTTTATTTCTTGATACACATGATTATCATACGTAGTGATGATGTTTTGTGGATACAATGCAACGACTGTTGTGTTTGTCCATATTTCACAAAGAGGGTGATCTTTAATGTTGTTTATAAGTAGTTTAGCAATGTCAAAACCTCTTACTTTTGCATGTTGTTTTTGACTGCCAAAAAACTTATGGGTTTGCTTAATGAGTTGGCCACCTAAACTAGTTGCACGATCAATAAGTAACACCGATACACCAGATTCTAAGAGTGATTTTGTAGCATTTAATCCTGCTGGTCCACCACCAACAACGACACATTCAACATGCTTCATTTGATTTCACCCTTGTTGTGTTGACGCATGACAACCATGTTTTCTTCTAATGGTGTAATGCATGTTTTTACATTGGGTTTGCCATTAACAATCATATTACAAGCAGCACAATTGCCAATAGCACAATAAAAACCACGGTTGCGGTTTTTTTTAATACTATAACCAAAGGTTTTTAACCCATGATCAACTAATGCTGCGGCAATACTATCGCCGCTATAGCCAATCATCGGTTGACCTTCAAAGGTGAAATGTATCTCTTGTTGTTTTTTTAAAGTTAAGATGGGATGATCTTTTACACGCATAAACAAATCCTTTCTTTCTTCCAACATAAGAATATCATATTTTCATGCTTTTTTACCCCATAAGTTGAAAGCGATACCATTTTTTTAAGTCATAATCGTTGATGATAAATCATCCTTTGTGGTAGTTTTATGCAAACAGGAGGATAACAAAATGAAAAGAACTATTCGTTATCTTGTAGCTAGTATATTAATTGTTGGATTATTAGTTGCATGTTCTTCACCAAATAATAACAATAACAATGACAACACAAACAACGACAACCAACAAGAATTGCAAACATTTACCTTAGAACAATTAGCTGAGTTTGATGGTCAAAATGGAAACCCAGCGTATGTTGCGGTAGATGGTGTTGTGTATGATGTCAGTGATGTGCCACAATGGTCCAATGGTACCCATCAAGGATTAACTGCAGGTAGTGATTGGACGGCAGAGATTAATGAAATGTCACCACATGGAACACGAGTATTAAACAACTTACCTATTGTTGGTGAATTAGTAGAGTAAAGAAAAGGGCGATAAGCTCTTTTTTTATATTTTTTCATATTAATTGACATACCCCTATAGGGTATAATACAATGCAACTGAGGTGATAGTATGAAACATCCAAGTAAACATTCAGTAGAGGTACAAAAAAGCATGATAACACGATTAAATCGTGTGGAGGGTCAAATACGTGGAATAAAAAAGATGATTGAAGCAGAAACGTATTGTGATGATATCATTAATCAAATTGAAGCATCACGTTCAGCACTTAAGTCGATTGAAATGATGCTATTAGAAAGCCACATTCAAAATTGTGTGGTCGATCAAATAAAAGAAGGCGATCATGAAGTGGTTAATGAAGTATTAGCAACCTTTAAAAGGATGGTGAAATAATGAGTGAAACTCAGTTAAACATAGAAGGTATGACATGTTCATCGTGTGCTGCAGCGATTGAAAAAGGAGTAGGAAAGTTAGAAGGAGTTACACTTGCTTCGGTTAACTTAGCAAGTGAAACATTAGCATTAGAATTTGATCAACAACACGTAGATGTTGATCAAGTAATTGCCAAAATTGAAAAATTAGGGTATAAAGCTACACAACCTAAACAGCAAAACACGCAAATAAGCATTCCTATTGAAGGGATGACCTGTTCTGCTTGTAGTGCAGCGGTAGAAAGAGCAATTAAGAAACTAAATGTGCATGCTGTGAATGTTAATTTATCAACTGAAAAAGCATTTGTAGAATATGATGCATCGTTGTTGCGTCTAAGTGAGATTAAACAAGCCATTTCAAAAGCAGGGTATAAACCTCTTGAAATAGAAGTAGATAATGTGGATGAAGATCAAAAGCGTAAAGACAACCAACTTAAGAAAAAGAAAATCGAACTTGTTGTTGCGTTAGCTTTTAGTATTCCTTTGTTTATTTTTGCGATGGGTCATATGGTAGGATTAGAAGTTCCTGAAATTATGATGCCACATGCTCGTCCTGTGGAATTTGTTTTAATACAGTTTTTCTTAACCTTACCGGTTATTGTGGCAGGAAGACAATTTTTCATTGTTGGTTTTAAAACATTATTTTTAAGAAATCCTAACATGGATTCCTTAGTAGCGATTGGTACAAGTGCTGCCTTTATATATGGTATGGTTGGTTTAGTACAAATACTAAATGGTGATCATTCCATGGCTGAGAATTTGTATTTTGAGATTGCTGCTGGTATTTTAAGTTTCATTATGATTGGTAAATACTTAGAAGCAAAAAGTAAAGGGAAAACCTCAGAAGCAATGAAAAAGTTGCTTGGGTTACAACCAAAAGTAGCTCGAGTATTAGTGAATAATGAAGAAATAGAAATCCCGATTGATGAAGTAGCGATTAATGATGTGTGTATAAGTAAACCTGGTGAAAAAATATCCGTGGATGGTATCATCATAAAAGGACATACATCCGTGGATGAATCCATGTTAACAGGTGAAAGTATGCCTGTAGAAAAGCATGTGGATGATAAGGTTGTTGGTGGTAGTGTCAATAAAAATGGCTATATCCAATATCGTGTAACTTCCACAAAAGGAAACACAATGTTAGATCAAATCATTGATTTAGTTCAACAAGCACAAGCAAAAAAAGCACCGATTGCCCAACTTGCTGATATTATTTCGGGTTATTTTGTTCCGATTGTTATGGTCATTGCAATTGTTGCGTTTGTACTTTGGTATGTTTTTACTGGTGATTTATCCTTTAGCTTAACGATCTTTATCTCGATTTTAGTTATTGCATGTCCTTGTGCTTTAGGATTAGCTACACCAACTGCAATCATGGTTGCGACAGGTAAAGGAGCTAACTTAGGTGTTTTAATTAAGTCTGGTGAAGCACTTGAAACAGCACATAAAATAGATACTGTTGTCTTTGATAAAACAGGGACGATAACAGTAGGAAAACCAGAAGTAGTGGATATACTTACATCAATCGATGAGAAAGAACTCTTGTTGTATGCTTATGCATTAGAAAAAAACTCTGAGCATCCACTTGCAGAAGCCATTGTGAAAAAAGCAAAAGAGATGGGTGTAGAAAGTATTGAAGCAAGTGAAACATCCATTTTAGTTGGTCAAGGGATTGCAGGTGTTGTACATGATAAGGAAATCTTATTAGGAAATGAAGCTTTGTTAAAAGATAAAAACATTGAAAACACAATGCTTGATCAAGCAAATAAACAAGCCTCTTTAGGAAGAACACCGATGTACATGGTTGTTAATCAACAACTAGTAGGTGTAATTGTTGTTGCTGATGTAATTAAAGATACAAGCAAAGAAGCGATTAGAAAATTGCATCAACTGCATATTGAAACCATTATGCTATCTGGTGATCATCAAGCTACTGCTCAAGCGATTGCTAAAGAAGTAGGAATCGATAAAGTGTATGCTCAAGTTATGCCAGCTGATAAAGCGAATATTATTGAACAATTAAAACAACAAGGCAAAGTAGTAGCCATGGTTGGTGATGGTATTAACGATGCGGTAGCACTAACGACAGCTCATGTAGGTATCGCGATTGGCTCAGGCACCGATATTGCCATGGAGTCTGCAGATGTGGTATTAATGAAGAATAACTTAGAGGATGTCGCTACGGCCATTGGGTTGAGTAAAAAGACGATTAAAACCATTAAGCAAAACTTATTTTGGGCCTTTGCATACAATACTGCAGGTATTCCAATAGCTGCAGGTGTGTTATACCTCTTTGGTGGACCACTGCTAAATCCAATGTTCGCTGCTGCGGCTATGGCATTTAGTTCAATTTCAGTAGTTACAAACGCTTTGCGTATTAAAAACTTTCAAGGATAGGAGATTAAAAAAGTATGAAAATAGTTATTAAAATCGAAGGTATGAGTTGTCAACATTGTGTAAAACGAGTTGATGCTGCATTAAAAGAAAACTTTGATGCAAGTGAAGTGGTAGTAGATTTAGAAAACAATCAAGCCACCCTTACTACAACACAAGCCATTGATGATCAAAAGATTGTGGAAGTATTGGATGATGTTGGCTATGATGTAGTAGCCATTTCAAGAAGTTAAGCAAAACAGAGAGTTGTGTATGCCACAATTCTCTGTTTTTGTTTTGAATTTGCGATAACAGTTTGAAAAGAGTGGTTTTACGAGTTGTTGTTCTTTTGTATTTGATCTTTACACAGTATAATAAATTTAGGAGGACATTATGCAACGTCAAATTATTTATTTTCTATTAGTAGCTATTTTAGTCGCCATCTTTGCCCTTACTAATGCTCAAGTAATGACCGTTCGTTTGTTTTTTGTAAGTTATGAACTATCAGGAGCACTAGTGATTTTATTTTCTGTCGCATTAGGAGCATTGCTTGTGGTGGTATTAAATGCTGCTAACTGGTTTAAACAAAAAAGAGAACTTAAAAATGCAAACCATGAAAAAGAGAAATTACAGTTAGAATTAAAAAATGCAACAACGCAGTTAGAAAACGCGCAACAAGAAATTGAAAATTTAAAAGCTGAAAAAAACCAATTGCAACAGCCAAGTCATAGTGAGCAAACAAACCAATAGATATGGGATAACACTACAACTATCGTTTTTTTTGCTTGTTTGTTTTTATAGTCAAACTATTATACAATAGAGTACAAATAGTGAGGGAAGTATGAAAGATTTTCGGCTGCTTTTATTTATTGTGTTGATGTTGTTTTGGATAGTACTTACATCAACTTTCAATCTACTATCACTTGGTGTAGGGGTGATTGTATGTGGTGGGGTTACGCTCTTTTCAACCAACATGAGAGAAGATTCATCCATTAAAAAAACTCAACTTCTCAAGTACAGCATTGTATTTGTGGATTTTTTGTTTGCGTTTTTAATCGAAGTAGTCAAAGCAAACATTGATGTTGCTAAAATTGTGTTAGCTAAAAACCTTGATATTCAGCCACAGTTTATTCAATTGGATGTTTCTTTACAACAAAAACGTCACTTAGTGTTGTTGGCAAATGCAATTACATTAACACCGGGTACATTAAGTGTGGATGTTGTGGATAATCATTTTGTGATACATGCTTTAACAGATCAAGCTGCTCAAGCAATGCTTGATCCAAACAATGTCCTCATTTTAAAAATAATGAAGTTGGAGGAGCTAACATGATGACTAATGTTCTAATTGGCTTAACATGGATACTAGGAGTATTAAGTTTTTTCTCTTTGTATCGTGCTATTATAGGTCCTACTTCAACCGATCGTGTTATTGCGATTAATGTATTATCAACCAAAGTAACAACATTAATTATTTTAGTTGCTATTATATATGAACAATATTCCTTTATCGATGTCGCCATTGTGTATGCCATGATTGGTTTTACGATGAGTGTTGGTGTCAGTAAGTATATTGAGAATAGGAAGTTATATTAATGGAAACAATGATAAACATAATTAGTATTCTTTTGTTTGTGGTCGGTATCTTTTTCTTTGTGGTAGGGACAGTTGGTCTACTGCGTCTTCCTGATGCCATTACACGAGTGCATGCTACTACTAAAGCAGATACGTTAGGTCTTGGTCTTATTGTTGTTGGGTTAGTGTTAATGATTGGCTTTAATGTAACGAGTTTAAAATTAATCTTTGTGTTAGTCTTTGTGTGGATTACCAATCCAACAGCTGCGCATGTTATTTCAAAAGCAAAAGTTAACCAAAAAGATAGAAAGGAAGAAAAGCAATGATTGTATTGAATATATTGTTAATTGTCTTTTTAATTGTTTGTGCCATTGCTGTTGAGCACATTCACGATTTATTAGGTGCAATCATTATATTCGCTTCCTATAGTTTAGCGATGGCTTTGTTATGGTTATTGTTGATGGCTCCTGATATTGCCCTTACAGAAGCTGCCATTGGAGCAGGAGCAACGAGTTTGTTGTTTTTGGCGGTTATTTCTAGAACAAGGAGGATGGAAAAATGAGTAAAAAACTTCTTGTTGGAGTATTGGCTGTGTTGTTTATGATTTTGGTTGTTGCGGTGTTATCAATGCCAACGATAGGATCAAAAGATCATCCAGCATATAACCAAACAGCACAGTATTATGTTGATAATGCAATGAGAGACACGAATTCTCCAAATATTATTACTGCCATAATTACAGATTATCGTGCTTTTGATACTTTAGGAGAAACAACGGTGTTGTTTACCTCCATTGCAGCAGTCGCATCCATTCTTGTGGCTAGTGGACACAAGGAGGATCACCATGAATGATTTAATTGTTAAAGTTATTACAAAAATGTTGTTTCCTTTTATTATGGTGTATGGCTTTTATGTGATGCTTCATGGTCATTTAAGTCCTGGAGGTGGGTTTTCAGGAGGTGCAATCATTGGTGGTGGCTTTGTCTTATTTACCCTAGTCTTTGGTCTATCAAAAGCAGAAGCGCTTTTACCACATCGTTATTTGAAGTATGTAGAAAGTGGTGGTTTGCTATTTTATATGGGTATTGGTTTGTTTGGTTTATTTACAACAGGTTACTTTTTATCCAACCAAAACGCTGGTTTTTATATGGGAGAAGCATTTACTTTATTTAGTAGTGGTATGATTTTATACATTACCTTTGCGATTGGACTAAAAGTTGCTTCAACAATGATTACACTGTTTCGATACATTATTGATGAGGAGTATGATCATGATTGAGTCAATCTTAGAACACATTAACTATATTGGCGCAATGGCACTTTTTATTATTGGGTTGTACACGGTATTAACGCACAACAATTTATTAAAAAGAGTCATTGGTATTAACATTATGGAAACGGCTGTTTTCTTGTTTTTTGTGTCGATTGGCTATGTTGAAGGAGCAAGAGCTCCCATTGTGTTAGAAAATGGAGAAACACTTTTTGTTAATCCTATTCCTTCAGCGCTCATTTTAACGGGTATTGTTGTGGCAGTAAGTATTACGGCATACTCACTTAGTTTAATTGTTAAACTATACCAACATCATCAAACTTTAGATATCTCTGAAATAATGGCAGCGCAATCGGAGGATCGATCATGAATCAATATCCAATCATGATGATGGTTCTTATGTTAGCAAGTGCTGCATTAATTCCCATTGTCAATGTAAAGTTTAAACAGCATTTGCATGCTTTTATTATGATAGTTATGAGTGCTTTAGTGCTGCTTGGAATTTTTAATGTTCAACATGTGATTGCTTATGGTGAAAGTTACATTAATTTTGGTGGTTATCATGCTTCCATCGGAATTGAGTTTTACATAAGTCAGCTTTCAAGTTTATTTGTGTTGTTTGTCATTGTGCTATCTTGGATTATCATTTTGTATTCTTTAAAGGACATGGATCATCATATTGTAAGTAGTAAGCTAAAAAGTTATTATACGTTAGTCTTTTTAATGTTGTTTGCATTAATTGGTCTATCTTTTACCTTTGATATGTTTAATATGTATGTGTTTATGGAAATATTATCGCTAACGAGTGCTGCGATTATTTCTATTAAAGATAAAAGGGAGAATATATTGGCTTCGTTTCGATATTTACTATTAAACACCATTGGTAGTTTATCCATCTTATTTGGGATAGCGCTTTTATACATGGTATCAGGTCATTTAAACATGGGTGAATTGTATCGCAGCATGTCCACGCTCATTGAGTTGTATCCCATGAATCTTTTATTAGCGATTGGTTTTATGTTTATGGGCTTAGCCATTAAATCAGCGATGTTTCCCATGCATGTGTGGTTACCAGATGCGCACTCAACAGCACCATCACCATCAAGTGCTTTATTATCGGGGATCGTTGTTAAAGTGTATATTTTTACTGTTATTAAGTTGATGGTGTATGTTTTTGGTGTTGATGTTATTAGGACACTTCAAATTGACGTAGCAATTAGTATTTTAGCTGTTGTTGGTATGATTATGGGGAGTATATTTGCTATTGGACAAAAAGACATTAAGCGTATGCTTGCCTATTCATCCGTAGCTCAAATTGGTTATATGTTTTTAGGGTTAAGTTTACTGACCTCTGCAGGCATTGCGGCTGTCATGTTTCATATTATTACCCATGGTATTATTAAATCAGCACTCTTTTTAAGTGCTGGGTCAATTATTTATAAAACTGACATTCGTGATTTGCGACAATTTAATGGAATGGGATACACGATGCCATTAACAATGGCGGTATTTAGTGTTGCGGCATTAGGATTGATTGGTATACCTGGTATTAATGGCTTTATGTCTAAGGTGTACTTATCCTTAGCCATTGTCGATGGTGGTCAACCACTACTATTGGGTGCTATATTAGTGAGTAGTTATTTAAATGCAGTGTATTATTTACCCATTATCATTAATAGTTTTTTACGTAATGATCCTGTAAGTCAACCAAACATGATTGCTGAGAAATTACCAAATGTAATGAAAGCAAGCATGTTATTGTTGTTGTTAATGATGATAGTCACTGGTTTTTATCCACAGTTGTTTATGCGTAGCATTGAAAGTGCTGTGGCGTTTTTAGGATTGTAGGTGAGTAAGTATGAACTTTTTTGAAGCAACCTTGTTATTATGGTTACCTTTAATTATCATTGGATTTGGTCTGTTTGATATTATCTTAATTCCATTAACAGGCAATCACACCACAGCGCGTAAAGTTAGTGTGGGTAGTTTTATCATCTTTACAACACTACTAATTAGTTTGACATATTCAAGTGTCATTAATGAGCCCATCATTTATGCCTTTGAGAATATTTTTGGTTTAGGTATTTACTTTAAAATAGATTTATTAAGTTATATTATGATGATCTTTGCAGGTGTTATGTTTATTGTAGTAGGATTATTTAGTTTTAATGAAATTAAACCTCACGAACATAAACGAACCTTTTACTTTTTCTATTTATTAACATATGTCGCCACTATTGGTACACTAATGGCAGGGGATATGTTAAGTTTCTTCTTGTTTTTTGAAGTAATGACTTTTTCTACGTATGGTTTAATTGTGCATTATCGTAAAGAATCTTCCTATGAAGCAGCCAATGAGTATGTTTATTTAGGTGTGCTTGGTGGTTTAAGTATACTAAGTGGTATTATCTTGCTTGCGGCCTATGCAGGGACATTGGAGTGGGTTAACTTAGGTGAACGCTTTTATGTTATGGGTAATGTAAAATATGTCATCGCAGCTTTGTTTGTGCTTGGCTTTGGTATTAAAGCAGGGATGGTTCCTGTGCATTTTTGGATTCCTAAAGTATACAAAGAAGCACCATTTTCAGTAAATGCACTTTCTTCAGGTATACTAACAAAAGTTGGTGCGTATGGTATTTTGCGAGTTGCTTCGGTGTTGTTGTTTGGTGATCTAAGCATTCGTGCCTTTGATGATGTGTGGCGATGGGCAACGTCCCTTCAAATTGGAGCTGTTCTTATTTGGTTAGGTATCATAACAATGATTACTGGGGTAATGCTTGCACTCATGGAAGAAAACATTAAGAAAATGCTTGGTTATCATAGTGTCTCGCAAATGGGTTATATTATTATGGGTATTGGTGTTGCGGCTTATTTAGGGCTTGATGGAGCAATGGGGTATGCCGGTGCTGTGTATCATATGATTAACCATGGTTTGTTTAAGGCTTTGTTGTTTATGGTCGCGGCAGTCGTTTATTTTCATACAAAAGAAACGAACATGTATCGTTTAGGTGGTTTAGCTAAGAAAATGCCACTGTTGGCTTTTGTGGCTTTGATTGCTGTATTAGGTATTACTGGAATGCCATTTTTCAATGGCTTTGCTAGTAAGTCATTGTTGCATCATGCGATTGTCGAAGCGTATGAGTATGGTCATGCTTCCTTTATTTATGCTGAGTATTTATTTATGATTGTTTCTGCCGGAACGGTTGCTTCCTTTGTGAAATTGTTTAGTTTTGTCTTTTTAGGAAAAGCAACACGATCGTATGACATGATAAAAGTAGATTATCAAAAGACAATGATACCAATGGGAATCTTAGCAGTATTAATTACATTGATTGGATTTTTCCCAGGAGTGCTTTTAAACTCATTTTTAATACCATCAGTCACAGCCATTGGATATGCACCTGAGTTTATTGAGAAATATTTACAAGGTATCAATTTCTTTAACTTTACTGATCTTACAACGATGATTTATATTTATATTGGAGGCTTTGTTATTTACTTTGTTGGTGTGAAATATCATTTATTTCATCATTATTTACCATCTTGGTTAAACATTGAGAAAATATTGTATAAACCTGTTAATTACTTCTGTGAACAGTTTCCTAGTTTATGCGTTATTCGCTATGAAAAACCGATGGTGCTTGGCGATGTGTTTATTTATGTAGTGTTGCTAACAGTGTTATTATTGGTGTTAGTAATACGTGGTTTTGGATGATATGACTTGACTTGATGTCAAGTCTTTTTTATGATGAGACAGATAGAAAGTAGGTATGTATGAGTAAAAGTGTAGATCCACAGTTTAATCCATTTGCGGTTAAATTAAATAAACAAAGTTCAATTAAAAAAACAATTGCGGTTGTTAGTGGTAAAGGTGGCGTAGGAAAGTCATTGGTTACAGGTTTATTAGCCAATAGTTCCTTACGACATGGATACATTACGGGTCTTTTGGATGCGGATGTGACTGGACCTTCTATTGGTCGTATGTTTGGTATCACCCAACAAGCGATGGGAACAGAAGATGGGTTAATTTATCCAGCCATCACTCAAAATCAATTACGAGTGATTACGGCAAATATGTTATTAGATAACGAAGAAAAAGCAGTAATGTGGCGTGGGATTATGATTAACAACGCCATTAAAGATTTTTATAGTAAAGTGTTATGGTCAGAGTTGGATGTACTGTATATTGACATGCCTCCGGGAACAGGAGATGTACCATTAACGGTGTATCAATCCATTCCCATTAATGGAATTGTCATTGTGACAACACCACAAGATTTAGTAAGCATGATTGTCGCAAAAGCAATTGACATGGCTCATCAAATGAACATCCCTATCTTAGGTATCGTTGAAAACATGAGTTACATGGAAACGCCAAATCAAGAAGTTGTGTATCCTTTTGGAGAAAGCAAGTTAGAAGTGTATGCAACAAAACATGGTATTGATGTATTGGCGAAGCTTCCCATTGATGCACAGCTAACACAAGCAGCAGATCAAGGCACCTTTGATGATTTACACGTTGATTATGTGGATGAAGCCTTAAAAACAATATATACAAAACTTGATTTATTAGAAATTATGGAGTAGAGGATAAAAACATGAAAAAATTATTAATAGTACTAGTAGCAGGAATGTTGTTTCTTGCAGGATGTTCAACAAACAATGATAATGATAATGAAGGCAGAGATGTATTGAAAGTTGGCATGGAATTAGCATACCCACCTTTTGAAACAAGTGATTTACAAGGAAATCCTGCAGGTGTTTCTGTAGAAATTGCGAAAGCTTTTGCGGAATACTTGGACATGGATATTGATATTCAAAACATCAATTGGACTGGACTTATTCCTTCATTACAAACAAACCAAGTGGATATGGTTATCTCATCCATGACGATTACAGAAGAGCGTAGAGAAAGCGTTGATTTTTCCGAACCTTATGCACGTGCTTTATTAGCCCTTATCGTACCGATTGATTTAGACATTGAAAATTCAGATGAGCTTAATGATCCTCAATACACCATTGCGGTTAAAACAGGAACGACAGGGGATACTTTTGCGACAAGCAACTTTGATCAAGCCAACATATTGCGCTTTGATGATGAAAGTGCAGCGATTGCAGAAGTAGTAAATAATCGTGCACAAGCTTTTGTGTATGGACAGTTAACGATTTTAAGAAATGCCGCTGCTAATCCTGAAACCACAAAACCATACTTTTTAAGTGGTCAACAAAATGAAGGTTGGGGTGCAGCTTTTCCTAAAGGTAGTGATTTAACACAACAATTTAATGAATTTTTAGTCGAGTTTAGAGCACAAGGTGGCTTTGATGATTTAGTGGATGAATTTCTTGCAGAAGAAAAAGCATTGTTTGATACATATGGCTTTGATTTCTTCTTTGACTTTGACTAATGAAAAAACGCTTTTTAGCAACCGTTGTCGTACTTGGGCTGATAGGCATGTTCTTTTATGTATCAGCCCAACGTGCAAACGTTAATTTAGATTTTAGCCAATTATGGCCATATCGCACGCGTTTAGCGCGCGGTTTTTCATTGACGTTGCAAATTTCTTTTTACAGCATGATATTATCGCTGTTTTTAGGAAGTGTGCTAGCGTCGCTAAGACGCAGTCGATTTTTACTCTTGCAACAATTTTCTCGCGTGTATGTTGAGATTATTCGCGGTACACCATTGCTTGTGCAAATTATCTTTTTCTTCTACATTATCGGTACTGCTTATGGTGTCGATAGTCGCATTGTAGCAGGGGTACTCATTTTGTCTATTTTTGAAAGTGCCTACATTAGTGAAATTTTACGTGGTGGATTGAATTCTATTGAATCAAAACAATCCGAGATTGCAAAATCAATTGGATTAAACAAAATTCAAACCTTACGATTGATTATACTTCCACAGCTTTTTGTGCGTGTACTACCGGCTATTGCAGGGCAGTTTGCCTCCGTGATTAAAGATTCATCCCTGCTTTCTATGATAGCGTTAATTGAGTTAACACAAGTGACAAAAGAAATTACAGCCAATAACTTTAATACATACTTTGTTAGTTATATTACCTTAGCGATTTTGTATTTAACCTTAACATTTCCTGTTAGTATGTTATCGAACTATTTAGAAAGGAGAAATCATTATGAAAATTGAGACCTTTGATTTAACGATGCAGTTTGATGATCAAGTGGTGTTGGATGCCATCAATATCTCGTTTGATTTTTCCTCTTTAGCAATCATAGGGCCAAGTGGTGGTGGTAAGTCTACGTTTTTAAGAGTGTTAGGTGGGCTTATAAAGCCAACATCCGGTACGTTTGCCATTGATAACGACAAAATTATTCAAAAAGATGTAGCTTTATTAGAGTATCGTAAAAAAATTGGTTTTGTTTTTCAAAGTAATGGTCTCTTTCCTCATTTAACGGCGCTTGAAAACATCACACTACCATTAATACATACCTTTAAATTAACCAATGAACAAGCCAACAACAAAGCGTTTGAACTATTAAAACGATTTAACTTATACGATGAAAAAGACAAATACCCTGTTCAGCTTTCAGGTGGCCAGCAGCAGCGCATCGCCATTATACGTGCTGTGGCTATATCACCCAAATTGCTTTTGTTGGATGAACCTACAAGTGCATTAGATCCAGAATTATCAGCGGAAGTGCTCATTATGCTAAAAGAATTGGCACATTCAGGAATGAAAATGATCATTGTGACCCATCACTTAGGCTTTGCTAAAAATGCAACTGATCATGTAATGTACATCGATAGTCAAGGCATCAAAGAAATTGCACCAACGAAGCAGTTTTTTGAATCACCTAAAAGTGATGATGTAAATCGGTTTTTAAGCAAATTGATGGAATTTTAAGTTTTAGTGCTATTTACTATTATTTCGATTTTTTAGTGATATAATAAAGGTAGAAGAGATGATTCGAAGTATTTAGAAGTAGTGATAATAAGTTTTAGATTAGTAATGATTTACTTGCATAGACGTATTTCTTATTTCTTTGTCGCAGTTGAAGTTTTCTTGCAGATGATTAAGTTGTGATTATTCCTTTAGAATAGTAATTGGAATCATCTCTTCGCTTTTTATTAAACTAAGGCAACTTAGTTTTTTTTTAAAGAAAAGTGATATGATAAGGATGCTAAAATAACAACAGGAGGCTTTTATGGGAAATATGTTGTTGCTAGTAGTGCTAATTGGTGTAAACGCATTTTTTGCAGCAGTAGAAATTGCCCTTATATCAACTAATAAGGTAGATGTTGTTGAAAAAGCAAAAACAAGTAAAAAAGCAAAACAACTAAGTGTGCTTTTAGAAAATCCAAATCAATTTTTGGCAACAATTCAAATTGGTATTACATTTGCTGGTTTTTTAGCAAGTGCTTTTGCGGCCGAACGTTTTGCGACACCTGTTGTTGAGATTCTGCTTGATTTAGGAGTTGCTTTATCTTTTGAAGCTTTACGTACCATAACCGTTGTTGTAATTACACTAATATTGTCTTTTTTGACACTTGTTTTTGGAGAACTTGTTCCTAAGCGAGTAGCAATGGCATATTCTTATAAAGTTTCTATGATTGCTTTAGTACCACTAAAAGTAATTGCAACTCTCTTTAAACCATTTGTTTACTTACTCACTCAAACAACTGAAACAATCATCAAACTATTATCCATAAAAGAAAGTAGTGATGATGATACAATCAACGAAAGACAGATTCGTTTGTTGGTTGAAAGAAGTGCAAAAAAAGGGAAGATACTACCTAATGAAAAGGTGTTAATAAACAATATTTTTGAGTTCGATGATAAACAGGTGACAGACATCATGACTCATCGTACTAATTTAGTTGCGCTAGATAAAGACACTCCACTTGATAAAGTAATTCAAGTAATCGAAAAAGAAAAGTTTTCTAGAATTCCTGTGTATGATAAATCATTGGATCATATCATAGGAGTTTTATATGCTCGTGATGTAATGTCATATTTGTATCACTATAACAAGTCTGATTTTAATCTTATTAATGTGATGCGTAAACCATATTATGTTGTTGAATCAAAGCGTATTGATGTCTTATTAAAAGAACTCCAACAACAGCAAATTCACATGGCAATCATCGTTGATGAGTTTGGTGGAGTTGAGGGAATCGTCACATTAGAAGATATTATTGAAGAGTTAGTTGGTGAAATTTTTGATGAGCATGATGAGTTAGTGGATAGTGTACATAAAATAAGTGATGGTGTATATCGAGTTGATGGTTCAGCAAGCATTTTCGATGTTAACCGAGTATTAAAAACAGAATTACCTTTTGGTGATTACGATACAATTGGGGGGTTATTGTTTGAAAAATTAGGATATATCCCATCAAAAAATGATAAAGCTTCCATCGAGTTAAACAACATTGAGTTTATCGTTGAAAAGATGAAAGATAAGAAGATTGATACAATTATCGCGAATAAAAACCAAGAGCATAAAGAATAACATTGATGGTAATTCAGTGTTATTTTTGTTATTGTTACTACGGTGATAAACATGATTGTACAATCAATTTTAGATACTGTTGGGAAAACTCCAATGGTGGATGTTAGTAAAGTATTTCAAACAAAAGCAAGACTACTTGTTAAAGTAGAAAGTTTTAATCCGGGTGGAAGTGTAAAAGATCGCATTGCAAAAGCAATGATTGAAAATGCGATGGCAGACAACACGATTAATAAAGACACTCATATTATTGAACCAACTAGTGGTAACACTGGGATTGGTTTAGCGATGGTGTGTGCAGCCCATCAATTAAAATGTACGCTTGTCATGCCAGATACAATGACAAAAGAACGAATTAAGCTGATGAAGGCTTATGGTGCAAATGTAGTATTATCTCCCGGAATAAATGGTATGAAGGGTGCAATTGAAATTGCAAATCAGCTTGCTAGTGAGCAAGAAAATACGTTTATTCCAATGCAGTTTGAAAATAAAAATAACCCATTAATTCATGTTCAAACAACAGCCATTGAAATACTAGAAGACACGCATGAACATGTCGATGTGTTTGTGGCAGGATCAGGAACTGGTGGAACTTTAAGTGGTGTTGGAAGTGTCCTTAAATCAATTATTCCTCATGTAAAAATTGTGGCAGTAGAACCAGAAACTTCCCCAATTATTTCTAAAAACATCGCAGGAAAACATGGTATTTACGGTATTGGTCCAGGTTTTATACCAAAAAACTTGCACGTGGATATACTAGATGATGTACAGCTTGTCTCTGATCAACAAGCGATCGATCATACAAGAATGTTGGCAAAAAAATGTGGCATACTTGTTGGCGTATCTTCAGGAGCTGCCTTTAAGGTTGCGCTTGATTATGCCAATAAAGAGGAATATCTTAATAAAACCATCGTAGTTGTTTTACCAGATACTGGAGAGCGTTATTTAAGTACTAAAATTTTTGAAGAGGATGAGTAAATTGAAACTATTTGAAACATCAAGATCAATATTACAAAAAGATCCAGCCGCTAAAAGTTTACTAGAGGTAGTTTTACTATATCCTGGTGTTCATGCGTTGGCTTTCTATCGTGTTGCTCATCAGTTTTATAAAATTAAACTCATATTTATTGCACGGTTACTTTCACAAGTTGCTCGTTTTTTGACAGGAATTGAAATTCATCCTGGTGCTCAAATAGGCAAACGTTTGTTTATTGATCATGGAATGGGGTTAGTTATTGGTGAGACGACCATCATTGGTGATGATTGTACTCTGTATCATGGCGTTACCTTAGGTGGTAAATCTTCTAAAGATACTAAGCGTCATCCGACATTAAAAAACAACGTTGTGGTGGGAGCTAACGCACAAATTATTGGTCCTGTAGTTTTACATGATCATTGTATTGTTGGTGCCAATGCACTTGTTATCAAAGATGTGGTTGCCCATGATATTGTTGGTGGTGTACCTGCAAAAAGCATTAAAAGATAACACAAAGAAAAGCGAGTGTTATCTTTTTTAATTAAGCATAAGAAGGTGTTGACATCTTTTTTTGTTTCATTATAATTATAGGTGGATTAGCACTTTATTATTATGAGTGCTAAAATACATTAAAGGAAAGGAAGAACATATGATAGTACCATTACAAGATCGAGTAGTATTAGAAAACGTAGAAGCTGAAAAGAAAACAGCGAGTGGCATTATTTTAGCAGAAACATCAAAAGAAAAACCATCCATGGCAAAAGTTGTGGCTGTTGGCCCAGGTAAAGTTGAAGATGGTCAACCAATACCAGTAGGCGTAGAAGTAGGACAAACCGTCATATTTAAGCAATATGCGGGAACAGATGTAAAATTTGAAGATAAAGAGTATTTAATAATTGAGAGCAAGGATATTCTTGCTATCGTAGAGTAGGAGGGACATTATGGCTAAAGAAGTACGTTTTTCACGTGATTCCCGTGAAGCAATGTTAAAAGGAATTGACACACTAGCAAATTCAGTAAAGATTACATTAGGTCCTAAAGGACGTAATGTGGTGTTAGAAAAGAGTTATGGTTCTCCATTAATTACCAATGATGGTGTAACGATTGCTCGTGAAATTGAACTTGAAGACAAATACGAAGATATGGGTGCAAAACTCGTGTATGAGGTTGCAAACAAAACTAACGATACAGCAGGAGATGGTACAACTACCGCAACGCTGTTAGCACAATCCATTATTCATAAAGGATTAGTAGCTATTGATCGTGGTGCAAATCCAGTACTCATGAGAGATGGAATTGAAAAAGCATCACAAGCAATTGCCCACCATTTATTAAAAAACACACGTAAAATTGAAACTAACCAAGACATTGCGGATGTAGCAGCAATTTCTGCAGGGTCAACTGAAATAGGCCGCATTATTGGCCAAGCGATGGATCGTGTTGGTAAGGAAGGTGTTATTACCGTTGATGAATCAAACACCTTTGAAACCGAACTTGAAGTCGTCGAAGGATTACAATATGACAAAGGTTATGTTTCACCTTATATGGTTACTAACCGTGAGAAAATGGAACTTGTCTTAGAAGAAGCGCATGTGTTAGTTACTGATCATAAGATCACAACCATTCAAGATGTATTACCACTACTTGAAAAAATTGTCCAACTAAGCAAACCATTGTTAATTATTGCGGATGACATTGATAATGAAGTTGTGGCAACACTTGTTGTAAATAAAATGCGTGGCACCTTTAATGTAGCAGCAACAAAAGCACCAAGCTTTGGTGATAATCAAAAAGCCATCTTAGAAGATATTGCCATTGTGACAGGAGCAACCTTTATTTCCAAAGATTTAAACATGGATCTTAAAGAAGCGACAGTAGAACAATTAGGTAAAGCAAACAAGATTGTCATTAAAAAAGATGAAACAACCATTGTTTCTGGTGCAGGTGATAAAACGGCTATTGATGCTCGTGCAAAAGAAATTCGCAGTATCATTGAAAATACCACAAGCGACTATGATTTAAAACGTTTAAATGAACGCTTAGCAAAACTAACAACAGGAGTAGCGATTGTTAAAGTTGGCGCTGCAACTGAAAGTGAAATGAAGGAAAAGAAACTTCGTATTGAGGATGCATTAAATGCAACCAAAGCAGCAGTTGCGGAAGGGGTTGTCATAGGTGGAGGAGCTGCCTTAGCTAATGCGTACAAAGAATTAAAAGACAATGTAAAAGGCGACAATAATGACGAACAAAAAGGTATTAGTGCTGTGTTTGACGCTATTTTACAACCATTATGGCAAATTGCTGAAAATGCTGGATTTGATGGTGGTGAGATTATTGCAACGCAATTAACTCACGATAACAACATTGGATTTGATGCTAAAAAGGGTGAATGGGTAGACATGCTAAAAGCTGGTATTGTCGATCCAACCAAAGTTACTCGTTTAGCACTACAAAATGCAGCTTCCATTGCCGCATTGTTCTTAACTACAGAAGCAGCTGTTGCTTCACTTCCTGAACCAGAAAAAGTTGGACCAGCGATGCCTGAAGGCATGTATTAAGCCTAGATAAAAACACAAAACTCATTGGCCAACCAATGAGTTTTTTATATATATAAAAGTATACTTGATGTTTAGTATAAAAAAAGTGAGAGGGTTTCTCTCACTTAATGAAAATTATAGAGATCTAAAGAACCATAAGTTCTTGTCTAGTTCTGCCACAATATCTTCAAATAACATGACAGTTGTAAATTCTCCAGCTTCATCCGCTTCATTACGAATGCTTGTTGCGTTTTTCTTAAGGGTGGTTAGATCTTCAACTACTACACGTACAACTTCTTCAGTTGTGAATGTTTTTGAATCTAGTTCTTTAATCGATGCATTGGCTAGATAGTCTTTCATACTCGCAAGTGGAAACACATTGTTAATTTTCATTAGTTCTGCCACTTCATCAAATTGTTCAAATACATAATCGTATAATTCTTCTGTTTTTTCGTGAAGTACGAAGAATAATTTCCCTTCGACATTCCAGTGTAAGTTGTGTAACTTAACGTTTAATACCGCTAAATCGGATAAGAATCCTTGTAAATTTTTTTCTGTTTTCATAACGTCCTCCTTTTGAATGTTGTTATGTTGTGCTTTGCACATATTTATAGTATCATAGGTTTAAGGGACAATAAAGAGACAATTATGTCCCTAGGAGGCAACATGAAAGACTTACACAACTCCATCGCAATTGTTCAAGAAATTGTTTCAAAACGATGGGTTAGCGAAATACTATTTAGCATTAATCACAAACATTATCGCTATAGTGAAATATTGCATTGTATCCCATATCTAAGCTCTACTGAGCTTCGTCGTAAGTTAAAGCTTTTGTTGGAGTTTGGACTACTTCATAAGGATGATAAAGAATACCACCTTACCATTTTAGGGCAAGACATGATGGAAATCATGATTAAAGCATCAAAACTATCAGAACGACTAGAAAATGCAAAGAGGCGCCAACATTGACGCCTCTATTTTTTATTTTCGAACTAATAGTTGATCACGATGGGGGCCATTGCTTACCCATACAATATTGACATTGATTTGCTGTTCAATAAAATCGACATAATCCTTTGCTTGCTTTGGAAGATCGTTGTAGTCTTTTATTGTAGAGATGTCGCATTTCCAACCAGGTAACGTCGTGTAGATTGGTTTGGAATGTTTAATGCGTGTGATATTTGGGAAACGATCTTGATGAAAGTGTGGTGTATCATATCCAACAATGACTGGGATTTCATCCAAGTAAGAAAGTACATCTAAATTAGTAAGGACTACATGGGTTGCTCCTTGAACACTTACTCCATATCGTGTCGCAACACAATCAAAATAGCCAACGCGTCGTGCACGACCTGTTGTGGCACCATATTCACCAGCATCGCCACCTTTAGCACGTAGTGTATCTCCAGCTTCATCAAAAAGCTCTGCCACAAATGGACCAGCTCCCACTGCGGAGGAGTAGGCTTTTGTTACTGCCCATACTTCATCAATGGCCACTGGTAAACCAGCTCCAACAGGAGCATAGGGAGCGATGGTAGAAGATGATGTTGAATAAGGATAAATACCAAAATCAGGATCACGAAGTGCACCTAACTGACCTTCAAGTAAAATGGTTTTGTTTTCTTGGTGTGCTTTGTTTAAATAAGCAATAACATCACCAACATACGGTGCGATCTTATCACGATGATCAGCAAGTTCATCCAATATTTGTTGTTTAGTAAGTGGTTGTTGATGATACAAGTGAGTAAGAAGTGTGTTTTTAATGTCTAATAAACGATCAATCTTTTCATTGCAATGGTCTAAGTCAAAGAGCTCACACACTTGAAATCCAATTTTTGCAAATTTATCCGCATAAAAAGGAGCGATTCCTGATTTAGTAGAACCAAAGGATGATTTTGATAAACGTTCTTCTTCGTATTTATCAAAATTGACATGGTAACTCATGACAATTTGTGTACGATCTGAAACCATCAGTTGAAACGGTTTATCATATTTAGATTTTACACTCTCTATTTCTTGAAGTAATGCAGGAATATTAAGTGCTACACCATTACCAATAACATTCATGGTATGCTCATTGAAAATTCCAGAAGGCAACATGTGCAACGCAAATTTTCCAAACTCATTAATAATCGTGTGACCGGCGTTGTTTCCACCTTGAAAACGAACCACAACATCGGCATGTTGTGCGATGACGTCAGTTACTTTTCCTTTACCCTCATCACCCCAGTTAGCTCCTACTATTGCTTTAATCATGTTTTCTCTCCTTTAGTGATTGCTCTATAACACCTACATATCGCATTGCTTGCAAAGATGCAACGCCACTGATGCTTTTTATTGATATGCACTCGTTTATTTCTTCTTCATTTAGTGGAAAATCCTCTATCGCCATCAGTGCTGATAACAGGGTAGTTTCTTTATTGGATAATGAATCTAAAAAAGCAACTCGAATATGCTCATGCCACACTTGACGATCCAATCCCTTTTTTGTGATGGCCATTAGTAGTGGTTCACTAATAAGTAAATGCATGTTTTGAGATAACTGTTGGTCAATGGCTTGTGTATCAATGGCAAATCCTTTAACTAGTTTAGTGAGTGAGTTTAAAATCTCATCCACAAGTAAAAATGACTCACTAATGACAAAACGACGGTTACTAGAATCATCTAAGCTACGCTCTAACCATTGATTGGATGCGGTTAACGGACCATTAAGTGCATCCACCATCACTTTACGTGCTAAGCCAGTTATTTTCTCACTTAAGATTGGATTGCGTTTGTATGCCATTGCTGAAGAACCAACTTGGTGTTTTGCAAATGGTTCACTAATTAATAAATCATGTTGCATCAAGCGAAAATCAACAGCAAGTTTGTGCGCAGAGCTTGCAATTCCACTTAAGATAAAAAGAGTAAAAGAATCAAACTTACGAGGGTAGGTTTGTCCAGTAATAGGGAAAGTTTCTTTAAACTGCAATGATTGTGCAAAAAGATGATCAAGCTCAAACACTTTGTTTTCATTATACTCAAACAGTTTTAAAAAGCTTGCAGCAGTACCGGTAGTACCTTTAACACCACGCAATTTAACATCATTAAACCAACGATCCACTTGAGATAAATCACTAGCAAAATCTTGCAAATACATGGCTAAACGTTTTCCTAAGGTTGTTGGTTGTGCTACTTGATAATGGGTAAAGCCAACGATGGTCGTTTCTGCTGTTTCTTTTATGCGTGCTATTAATGCGTCACATACATACATTAGCTTTTTTAAGATATACGCCATCGCTTCTTTTTGAATTAGTATTTCTGCATTATCACTAACAAAAGCAGAGGTTGCTCCTAAATGCAGTATTTTCTTAGCATCTATCGCTTGATCACCATAAGCATGAAGGTGAGCCATCACATCATGAAACAATACTTCTTCATATTCTTTTGCTACATCCATGTTTAAATCATTCACATATTGCTCAAGTTGTGCGATTTGTTGATCGCTAATGTCTAATCCAAGTTGCTGTTGCGCTTTTGCTAGAGCAAGCCATACTTTTCGCCATGTTGTAAATTTATGATAATCGCTAAACAAAGCTCGCATGTCTTGACTACCATAGCGAGTCGTTAATGGACTTTGATATGTTTTCATAGACGCTCCTTAAAATGTTTGTTTACCATGCTTTGTCCTACTAAAATACCATGAGCTGCTGCATGGGATAGTGAACGTGTAAATCCTGCACCATCACCAATAGCATAAATACCATTTGTATTTTCTAGTTCAAAATCATGAGTGTTTGGTCTTGCTGAGTAGTATTTGCACTCAACACCATAAAGCAACGTATCTTCATTGGCTGTGCCTGGTGCAACATGATCTAGTGCTAATAATGTTTCTACAATGTTATCCATTTGCCGTTTAGGTATACACAAACTTAAATCACCAGCCACAGCATGCGCTGTTGGAATGGTGGATGATTGCAATAAACGTTGTTGGTTGGTTCTTCTTCCTTGAAGTAAATCACCTAACCGTTGAACAAGGACACCATTGCCACTAATCATGTTGGCTAGTTTAGCGACATAACGAGCATATGCAATCGGTTCATCAAAAGGGGTCGTAAAGTGAATCGTATTTAACAAAGCAAAGTTAGAGTTAGCGCTATGTTTTGAAGGATCTTTAAAAGAGTGACCATTTACTGTTTTAATACCATCGGTGTTTTCAATGACCACATGTCCTTTTTCATTAAAACAAAACATCCGAGTTTTATCGTTGTATTTCTTTGAACGATACCAAATTTTTGGCTCGTATATTTTTTGCGAGAAATCAGACCATATTTCATAAGGCAGTTCCACTCGCACACCAATATCGACTTGGTTGTTTGTAAGAGGGATTTGATGATTTTGACACCAGGATGAGAAAAAGTCAGAACCACTGCGACCAATAGCAAACACAACACTTTCACCTTGAATATGATACGTTTGTTTATCTTTGTGATAGGTAACTACTTTGGTGTCTTTATCGACATCAGTAACATTCGCTAAAGGTATGATTTCCACGTGTTGTTGTATCGCATGGATAAAACGATGCATTGTTTTTTGATTTTCATCGGTTCCTAAGTGTTTTACTTGAGCAGATTGAATGTGTAAATCATGTTTTAAGCAAAGTTGCTTGAGTGATGCATCGGGATAATATCGCTCTTTGGTTGCGCCAAATTGTTGTAAAATTTGATCGGCTTGCTCTATGGCATCCAACACTGTTTGAGCATCATAAAACTCAGTAAGCCAACCTCCATACTCTGTCGAGATAATGTATTTTCCATCGGAATACGCACCTGCACCAGCAAGACCTTCCATGATGGCACAATACTCACAATCAATGCATGATTTCACTTTTTTCTCAATAATAGGACATTTACGACGATCTAAAGAATGTCCTTTCTCAAGCAATGTGATGGAAAGTTCTGGATTGCTTTGCTTTAGTGTATAAGCCATCATAAGACCACTTATTCCACCACCAATGATAATAACGTCTGATTTTTTCATATCGCTCCTTAATTAAGTACCTTTATGTTGTTTGTATGTTTCACTTGGATTGGACTATGTTTACTAATGTATTCCATTAATATATCTACCATGTCTTTTCCAGTATCAATAACAGTAGGTGCTTGTGCCACCATACCATAATCACCACCACCAACAGCACGATAGTTGTTCATGGCTACTAAAAATGGTTCATCATCTTGCACAGGGGTTCCTTGATAGGTTAAGGAAACTATCTTTTCACCTACTGGATTACTTACCTTAATGGTGTATTCTACACCATCCATCATGTCATAGTTAAAGTGTTGTGGTTTAGGTGTAACATAAGTGGGATTAATATCAATGTCACCTTCATCATTCAGTATAAAATATTGAGCACTATGCTCTAACATTTCTTTGACTTGTTTTCCACTAAGTTCTTTTACTACTAGCGTGTTTGGATACACATATGTACTAACTAAATCACGCATGCTTATTTTTTCATCTAGACCAATTGCATCATTAAACAAACTAGTAACACTAAGCTGTGCGTTACTCACATCAAGTTGCACTTGATTAATAAAGCTAACTAAGGGATGTTTATACAGTCGTGCTTGTTTTTGATCGACAATACGTAATGACTGATTAACAAATCCAATCGGTTGATCTAACCAACGTTGTGTTTTTTCTTCCAGTGTTGCCAATTTCTGCACAACCTTTTCATCCATCGTTACATGTTCTAATGAAATTAACTCACTTTGTTTTTGTTTTGTTTGTGGATCAATAGTCACTTGCATCACTTGTGTAGCGTTGTTAGCACATTGAAGAACTAGAGTGTTGTTTGTTGTTGTGTTGATAGAGCGATGTTGATGACCAGTAAACAACACATCAATATCATCTAACTTAGCAAGTTGAGAACCAACATTTTCACCGGTAAGTCTTTCTGTTGGTTTATCACTGTGTAAATCTCTTTCAAAGCCACCATGATAGACGACAATTATGGCATCTACTTGATTTTTTAAATGCTCAATTTCTTTTTTTACAGTATCTACTACATCTAAAAAGGTGAACCCTTCAATGTGAGAGGGTTGTTCCCAATGAGGTATATAATCCGTCACCACCCCGATAATTCCAAATGTTATGTTAGAGATCGTTTGAATGACACTTTTACCAATCGGTTGTCTTTGATAAAGGACATTACTTGTAATGCAAGGGACATGCATGCTTTCCATAAAATTAAACAAAACATCTTTACCGTAATTAAAATCATGATTGCCTAAATTATAAAAATCGATTTCACAACGTGCAAAAACCTCTGACAAAGCATGAGGTTTTTTGTTTTCTTTATTTATGTATGTTAATAAAGGAGTACCTTGAAGCGCATCTCCGTTGTCGATGTAAAGAACATCATCACTTTCTCTTGCTTTCCTTAAAAAAGAAGAAAGTCGTGCAAGTCCCATAGGGTGCTTGCTGTTATCGCCATAGCGATGATCATAGATGACACCATGAATATCACTACTAACGACAAAACGTATTTTTTTCATTTCATCACCGGCATCATTATAACAAATACAACACACAATGTTAATGTTCTGTTAAAAGTTTTTGAAAATGTATTGAAAGCGTTGAGGCAAAAGTTTTCATGTGATAGAATGCATACGTAGAGAAAACTACAGGAGGGAACCAATGAAAACATTTTTTAAATTGTTTGTAGTTGCTTTCTTGTTGTTTGGAGCATTAGCCGCTTGTACAACGGATGACAATGGCGATGATAATGGCTCTGGAGAACAAGTAATTGAAAACTTGGTTGTGTTGTTTGTACCAAGTCGTGACCCTGGATTAATTTTAGACGCTACTGAGCCTTTAAAAGATCTATTGATCACCAAATTAGGTGAAAGAGGGTTTACAGTAAATGAAGTAACGATTGAAGTTACTACAGATTACAATGCTGCAGGTGATGCACTTGCTGCAGGATCTGCACACGTCGGATTTTTACCAGGTGGAACATATGTTGCTTATGCCGATGATGGTGTTGAAGTTATTCTAGCCGCAACACGTGCTGGTTTAAACAAAGACAGTGAAAATGCTGCTGACTGGAACGATGGTGAGCCAACACTTGGCGAACCAGCAAACCAAGTAACATACTACCGTTCATTAATTTATGCTGGACCAAGTGAATATGGTCAAATGCTTGCTGAAAAAGTTAATAACGGTGAAGAATTAACATGGGATGATGTTAATGGTGCACAATGGTGTGTATCCAATAGCCCAACTTCATCAGCTGGATATGTTTATCCAACAATGTGGTTATTAAACAACTTTGATAAGACAATTGCTGATTTAGACAAAGCACCAGTACCTGGTGGTTATGGTGAAATCGCCCAAGGTTTATCTGGCGGAACATGTGATGTGGGTGTTGGTTATGCTGACATTCGTCGTGACTATGGCGAAAGCTGGACTACAGAGTGGGAACGTGAAGAAGAAATTTGGGTTGAAATGCCAGTTATTGGTGTTACCGAAGGAATCTTTAACGATACAATTTCTGTAACATTAAACAACCCAGAAATGACTGATGAACTAAAAGTTGCTATTCAAGAAGCATTTATTGAAATCGGTCAAGATCCTGTTGGATTAGAAGCAATTTCTATTTATAATCATGAAGGTTATAAAGTAGTTACTGATTCTGATTATGATGGAGCTCGTGAAGCGCAAAGAATTGCACAAGGCAATTAACTAACCAGCGAGGCCTAGCCTCGCTTCTTTTTTTATTCTAGGAGGAATTATGATTCAGTTTAAAGAAGTCACGAAAACATATCCTAATGGTGTATCGGCACTTCGTGGAGTAACCCTTGATATTGAACAAGGAGAGTTCGTAGCCATTATTGGTTTATCAGGTGCTGGTAAGTCCACATTGTTACGTACGATTAATCAAATGATCAAAATATCAACAGGTACACTGCTGGTCAATGATATTAATGTTACTTCCTTAAAAGGGAAGAAGTTACGTCGTTTTCGTCGTGATATTGGGATGGTGTTTCAGTCGTTCAACTTAATTAAACGTACAACTGTTATTAAAAATGTGTTAGCGGCTCGTGTTGCGGATATGCCTTTTTATAAAAGTATGTTAGGTTTATATTCAAAGAAAGATCGAATGATTGCACTAGAAGCTTTGGATAAAGTTGGTATTTTAGAAAAAACATACACACGTGCTGATCAACTTTCTGGTGGTCAACAACAACGTGTTGCTTTAGCTCGTACACTAGCACAAGAACCACAAATTATTTTAGCCGATGAACCAGTTGCATCGTTAGACCCTGTTACTTCACATCAAGTAATGAGTGACTTTGTAAAAGTAAATAAAGACTTGAACATTACTGTTATTGCAAACATGCACCATGTGGATATTGCTTTAAAGTATGCTCGTCGAGTCATTGGAATAAAAGAAGGATTGATTGTGTTTGATGGTCCATCCTCAGACATTAACGAAGATATTTTAACTGAAATTTATGGAAGACAATTAAGCGAAGATGAATTGATGGGAGAGGAGTAAGACATGGAGAAGGTCAAACAACTTTTTAGACCCAAACCAATTATTTTATCCAATGGCAAACAAGTACAGCCTAAACTAAATCCTATGTATTATGTACTACCTATTTTAGTGTTTGTTACTGTGTATAGCATGAACATCACTCGATTTAGTTTTGCGACGTTGATTGCTCGTGGTGAACAATTTTGGATTATTGTGAGTCGTATGATTCCACCAAATTTCGCTTACTTTTCAAATGTCGTCAATCCACTGATCGCTACCTTAATGATGAGTGTGGTTGGGACATTGGTTGGCGTTATTTTAGCACTACCGATGGCGTATGCTTCAAGTACAACGATGAATCAAAGCAATGTGTTTCGAGCGATTACAAAAGCCATTTCCAGTGTGCTACGTACTTTACCGGTATTAGTCTTAGCGCTAATTTTTAGGATTATTTTTGGTCCAGGTACTTTTGCAGGTACAGTAGCGATTGCACTGTTTACCTTTACGATTATGACCAAAATGTTTTTTGAACTTATCGATACTGCAGATTTAGGACCTTTTGAAGCGTTGCTTTCAAGTGGTGCCAATCGTATCCAAGCCTTTTGGGCGGCTATTATGCCTCAACTTTGGGGTCAATACTATTCATTGGCGTTGTATAACTTTGAGATGAACATTCGTAATGCGGCTATCTTAGGGTATGTTGGTGCTGGTGGTATTGGTATTATATTAAATGAACGTTTAGCATGGCGAGTTTATCCTGATGTAGGAATGATTTTATTGGTGCTTATGGTTACGGTGTTAATCATTGAGAATGTTTCCCGTACCATTAGAAAGAAGTTGTTATGATGAGTAAAAAGAAACTAACGGTCCAAGAGGTTTTAGAAAACGCTCCAAAATCATGGCCACTTAAAGTTGCAATTACATTATTTTTTATCATCATACTCATGATTGCCAACAATTACATTAGTTACAATGGTTTAACTGATACAGGTGTTCGTGTTGCTCGCAATATTTTAAGAAGTATTTTTTCACCGAACACGGATTATCTTTTTAATTTTAGTTCTCGTAGTGCAGTTCCTTTTTTACTATTAGAAACAACAGCGATTGCGTTTTTAGGAACCATTATTGGTACTGTTATTTCAATACCAATCGCATTTTTATCTTCTCGTAATATCGTTCCTAAATGGATGGCAAGCATCGGAGTTTCAATTATCGTTGTGATCCGTACTTTTCCAGCAGTTGTTTATGGACTTATGTTTATTCGTGTTACAGGACCAGGAGCTTTTACTGGGGTTTTAACACTTTCAGTAGCAAGTATAGGTATGATTGCGAAATTGTTTATTGAAGTTATTGAAGATTTAGATCCTGGAATTATTGAGGCGTTGGATGCTTCTGGGTGTAATACGATTCAAAAAATCCAATATGGAATTATTCCACAACTTTTAAGTAATTTTGCGTCAACAGCCATTTATCGTTTCGAAATTAACGTTAAATACGCAACGATTTTAGGTATGGTTGGTGCTGGTGGTATTGGTGCACCGCTTATCTTTGCTATTAACGCCTTTAGATGGAGTGATGTAGGAGCCTTGCTTATTGGTTTAATTTTGTTAGTATTAGTGATAGAAGCTATTTCAACGAAGATTCGTTCAAAACTAGCTACAGGAGAGTAAAGTATGAAACAACAAATTTCAGCAACAACTCACTTTGAAGCTGAAGGCTTCAAAGGTGAATTAGAACTAAAAGAAGGAAGCATTGAAATTGGGATTGGCCCAAAACAACTAAGCCCATATCGCATGTTACAAGGGGCACTGATGGCTTGTTTTCATTCTACCTTTTTGGATATTATCACAAAGAAAAAACAGTCCTTTGAAAGTGTTACCTATAAAACATCGGGTGAAAAACGGGAAGATGTTCCAACAACCATTGAAACCATGCACATTGATATTTACATTAAGGCTGGTTCTAATGAGTTAGCGATAGAAAAAAGCTATGCTTTAGCAGCAAAAGTTTGTTCTGTGTATCAAACAATATCAAAAGTTGCAGATATGAGTTATTCGATTCATTTCGAGTAAGATGTTCTTTATGTTGATATGAATTTGGTGTACACTATTTGTAGATAAAAAACAAAGAGGAAATTATGACATATCGTATCAACAAAGCGTACAAAAAAATACATTTACGTCCTGCACAACAAATTGCACTTAGTTTTTTAGCATTAATTGTTGTTGGGACTTTTTTATTGTCTTTACCGATTTCTCAAGCAAGCAATGATGTGTCTTTTATTGATAATGTCTTTACAGCAACCTCTGCTGTATGTGTAACAGGACTAGTCACTAGAGTGCCACTTGAAACATATACACTGTTTGGTCAAAGTATCATAATGTTGCTTATGCAATTAGGTGGACTAGGATTAATGACCATTATCGCAATATTTTTGATGGCGATCGGTGGACGATTGGCACACTCTGAAAAAATGGTCATGAAAGAAGCAATGCCACGAAGTACGATCAATGAAATAGGGTCGTTTATTGGGTTTATTGTGTTGTATACGTTTATCTTTGAATTGATTGGAGCCATAGCTTTAATGTTTCGTTTTATTCCTCAGTTTGGAGTAGGACAAGGTATCTTTAAATCGTTCTTTATTAGTGTGTCAGCTTTTTGTAATGCTGGATTTGATGTGTTGGGGGCTACAAGTTTAATGGCGTATCAATCGGATGTGCTTGTTAATGTAGTTGTCATGGCATTAATTATTATGGGTGGCCTTGGTTTTAGTGTTTGGTTTGATTTAACTAAATCCGCAAACTCCATCCTTAAACATCGTAAACAATCTCGACGCGTTATTCAGCATTTACAATTACACATTAAACTTGTGTTGTATGTTACTTTTGTGTTGTTAGTGGTTGGATGGGTGTTTATTTTTATTAGCGAGTTTAACAATGTCGCAACCTTAGGCCATTTACCATTGCATGAAAAGCTGTTAGTCGCCCTGTTTCAATCGACGACCTTACGTACGGCTGGCTTTTCAACCATTGATATAGGCGCGATGCGTCCGGTTAGTTTAGTACTTATGATGTTGTTTATGTTTATTGGTGGATCACCTGGTGGTACCGCAGGTGGTATTAAAACAACAACCTTTGCAGTCATTGTGTTAATGATTATTACTGAAATATCCAACCGTGAAAAACTTGTGTTATTTAAACGTTCCATACCTTTAGATGTGTTTAAACGTGCTTTAGCGGTTGCACTACTTGGGTTTAGTATTGTAACTATTGGCTTAATGGCTTTACTTGTTAGTGATCAAGCAGATTTTTTAATGAGTATGTTTGAAGTGTTTTCTGCTTTTGGTACGGTTGGACTTAGTATGGGTTTAACAGATAGCTTGACAAATACAGGTAAAGTTGTCATTATAATTCTGATGTTTATTGGTCGTATTGGTCCAGTAGCTCTAGCGTATTCATTAAAACGAAATTATGGACGCCGAACTGCCGATAAACTTGAGTATCCAAGTGGACAAGTAATCGTAGGATAGGAGGATAAAAGATGAGTAAAAAGAAAATATATGCTGTTTTAGGACTTGGGATCTTTGGTTCTACGGTTGCTAAAACATTAAGTGAGTTTGATAATGATGTGATCGCTCTTGATAAAGAAATCGAGAATGTGGATCGTATCAGTGAGTTTGTTACCGAGGCGGTGACAGGAGATTTTACAGATTTAGAACAATTACGTGCTATTGGCATCGGTGATTGTGATGTGGCTATCGTAGCTACAGGATCAAGATTAGAAGAGAGCATTATGGCGATCATGAACCTACGCGAACTAGGTGTTCCTTTTATTCTTGCCAAGGCCAAAAATAAAACATACCGTGAAATTTTACTTAAAATTGGTGCAGATAAAGTTGTTCGTCCTGAAAAAGAGATGGGTGAACGTGTCGCAAAACAATTAATGAGTCGCAACGTTGTGGATATGATTGATATTGATGATGCTTATAGTGTCATTGAAATGTATCCACCAAAAAAATGGATGAACAAAACCTTAAAAGACTTAGATTTGCGCAATAACTTTGGTATTAATGTACTGGGCATTCGTAAAGCACAAGGTGCGCGCTTATCCATTTCACCAGGACCTGATTATGTAATTGAAGAAAATGATCAGTTGTTGGTGATTGCAGAGACAGCCGTCTTTGAGCAACACGAATACTTAGGTAAATTGTAAAACGGTTCGCCGTTTTTTTATTGGAAAGGATGCTACGATGGCAATAGTTAAAATTGGCGTGGGTTGTAATGTTGGTGCACAAGTCGATGGTACTCAACATGCAGCGCAAGTTGCTGCGACTTGGATTAAAAAACCAGATGTTATGATTGTTCAAAATCGTCAACTTGGTGAAGATGATCATTATTTGTACATGATCAAAGATGTTATCACACAAGTTCAAACCCATGTAAAACAAAGCATAGATAATGATACATTTCCACTTGTCATTGGTGGCGATCATTCCATTGTTATGGGATCATTGCCATACAAAGAAGATACATGTGTTGTTTGGATTGATGCTCATCCAGATTTAAATACGTTTGAGACATCGCTAACCAATCACATTCATGGCATGCCCTTGGCACATTTATTAGGGCATGGCGATAGTAGATTGCTTGATGTCATTGCAAAACCTGTGTTATGCGATGATCAAGTTGTCTTACTAGGCATACGAGATATAGATAAAAAAGAGCAAGAATTTATCGATCAACATAACTTGCGTGTCATTGATGTAAAACAAGACAATGACATGATTATCCATGAACTTCTTGCTTATACAAAAAATTACAAAAACATTCACATAAGTTTTGATATGGACAGTATCGATCCTGAGTATGCACCAGGAGTTAGTACTCCGGTAGCGGATGGTATCTCTGTCTCATTAGCTTTAGAGCTGTTGCATAGCTTATTTAGCACAGACAAAGTGATTTCGATGGACATTGTGGAATTTAACCCACTTGTCGAAACACGCTCAACCGTGAATGTCTTAAAACAACTAGTAAGTGTAGTAGAACATTACAACGATTAATTGATGGAGGAAGTTGATGAACAAGGCCGATAAAATATTTCTAGCCATTATACTTGTTCTTTCGGTTGCTTTATATGGAAGCATTCAGTTTTTAGTGAGTGCCGCAACTTCCGATCTTAAGGTTGCCGTAGTAACCTACAAAGATAGAGAAGTACTTCGTATTGACATGTCAGTGGATAACACATACACCGTAGATGGAACCTTAGGTGATGTCATTATTGAAGTAAAGGACAACAAAATTCGTGTCCAAGAAGAAACTTCTCCCTACAATATTTGTTCCATTCAAGGTTGGGTAGAGTATGCACGAGTACCCATTGTGTGTTTACCTAACCATATTATGATTCTAATTGAATCTGCAGTAAATCAAGATGATGAGGATATAACCGTTCGATGAATAGAAAACAACGTGTACGTAAGATGACGCTCGTTACAATGTTGTTGGCAATGAGCATTGTTTTTCATATGTTAGAACCAACAATACCTTTACCAGTACCAGGTGTAAAACTTGGTTTAGCCAATATATTTGGCTTAATTGCACTTTTTTTATTTGGTGTAAAGGAAATGTTAGGTATTAATTTCATGCGTGTGATAATTGCTTCTTTACTTAGAGGCATCATTTTTGGCACAGGTTTTTGGTTGTCTTTATCTGGTGTATTTTTAAGCAGTATGGTTGTCATCTTCTTTTATCGATATTCAAAACTGTCCTTAGTTGGACTTTCGATGGCAGCTGCTGCCTTTCATAATGTTGGCCAAATCTTAGCGATTATCGTGATTTGGTCGTCCATCTTTCTCATTTATTGGTTGCCACCCATGATTTGGCTGAGCATACCAACTGGTATCTTAACGGGTACTCTAGCAAAGGAATCCATACGACGCGTCGACAAGAGCAAGATGGATGCAGTATTGGGGTATAGTAAACGACGCGACTAAGCGAGTAAAACATGAAACAATTTGCATTTATTTATGATCATATGCAACACAACAAAGCTAAAATGTTTTTGCTTGTTTTTTCAGGCATCATGGTGGTGGCTTTTACACTTTTAACACCACTGTTTTTCTCTTACTTTATTGATACCATTATTGGTGCTCAACCAAGTAACAACACCTTCTTTAATCAACTCATTGAGTGGATTGGAGGGATGGATGTCATACGAAACAACTTGTGGATAGCAGGTGTGTTGCTCTTTAGTTTTAGTTTAATTTCTGGCCTTTTTATGGTCATTAGAGGGTATTTAAATGGCGCAATTAGTGAAGATGTCGTATTAAACATTCGACATGAAATGTTTGATCACATTTCTAAATTGCCCTATGGTGTGTTTGTCACACACAAATCGGGTGACTTGATTCAACGATGTACATCCGATATTGATTTAATTCGTCGCTTTATTGCGGCACAAGTGTCAGAATTTGTGTATGCCACTTCGATGGCAATTCTTTCTGCCACGATCTTATTTTCCATCTTTGCACCACTTGCATGGATATCGATCATTTCCTTACCGATTATTTTCTTTTTTGCGTTTGTGTTTTTTAAGAAAATGCAAGATGCTTTTAAAGCAAGCGATGAATCGGAAGCGGATATGAGTAGCACCATTCAAGAAAACTTAAATGGTGTGTATGTTGTCAAAGCATTTAACCAGCAAGCTCAAGAAATGGAAAAGTTCACAAAAAAGAACGCCACCTTTCGAGACTTAACGTATCGACTTATTCATTTGCTAGCCATGTATTGGTCTATTTCAGACTTTTTATGCTTGCTTCAAATTATGGTTGTGGTTGTGTCTGGTATTCATTTTGCCTTAAGTGGTGATATTAGTGTTGGTCAGTATTTTGTGTTTGTTAGTTATGTATCCATGGTGCTATGGCCAATTCGTAACCTTGGTCGAATTTTATCTGACATGGGTAAAGTGAGTGTTGCTGTAGATCGTTTACAAGAGATACTAGATGCTCCAAAAGAAGACATTGAAAGTGGTAGTAAACCAACTATTAAAGGGAATATTGTTTTTGATCATGTATCCTTTCGCTATGATGATGGAGTTGAAGATGTCTTAAACAACATTAGTTTCTTTATTAATGCAGGAGAAACAATTGCCATTATGGGACCGACAGGTTCAGGTAAATCATCGTTGGTGCACTTACTGACAAAGCTCTATGCACCGACTAGTGGTACTATCATGATGGATGATGCAAACATAAAGGATATTGCACTCAAGCATATTCGAAAAAACATAAGCATTGTCTTACAAGAACCGTTTCTTTTTTCTCGGTCTATAAAAGACAACATTAAAATTGCAATGCCTGATGCATCGGATGAAAAAATCATGGAAGTGGCTAAAATTGCCAACATGGATGATGTTATTGCGTCCTTTGAAAAAGGGTATGATACGCTTGTTGGTGAAAAAGGGGTAACTCTTTCTGGTGGACAAAAACAACGATTAGCGATTGCACGAGCAATTTTAGCGGATGCTCCAATTCTCGTCTTTGATGATTCTCTTTCAGCAGTCGATGCACAAACCGACGCTGAGATTCGTGAAGCATTAAAGAATATCTCCCAACAAGTCACAACCTTAATTATTACCCACCGTATTAACTCAGCGAAAGAAGCTGATCGAATACTAGTTGTAGATCAAGGACAAATTGTACAAGAAGGAACTCACCAAGAGCTGCTTGCTCAAGATGGCTTGTATCAACACATTGCGAAAATTCAAGAAAGCGAGGAAACAGTATGAGTACATTTACTGAACAAACCTACGATACCTCGTCATTAAATATTTCCTTATGGAAGAAAATATTGGCTTTACTTTGGATCCATAAAAAGACTATTTTTGTGTTGTATGGATTTATGATTGCCTTAGCGATAGGGGATGTTTTATTTCCACTACTTAATCGTTTTGCAATCGATGAGTTTATTATTGGAAATCGATCTACAAACTACATTCCATATTTTATTGGTGTGTATGGAACATTAGTGGTTGTGCAGTCGGTTGTTGTGTATGGCTTTATTCGTACCGCAGGCAAAATTGAAACAGCCTTTGCGTATGATGTGCGTCAAAAAGCATTTAAAAAACTACAGGAATTGTCATTCTCTTATTATGATAAAACACCATCAGGATGGATTATGACACGTATGACATCTGATATTCAGCGATTAAGTGATATCTTATCGTGGGGATTAATGGACATGGTATGGGGATTATCGCTCATGTTTGGAATTAGTGTTGTCATGCTTATTATTAACTGGCAAATGGCCCTCATTATTTTGATGGTAATTCCATTTTTAGCGATGGTAAGCATGTACTTTCAAAAACGAATCTTGCTTACTTATCGTGATGTACGAAAAGTTAACTCGAAAATCACCAACGACTTCTCTGAAAACATCTTAGGTGCTAAAACAAGCAAATCCATGGCTATTGAGGATATTCACTTTGCTAACTTTACAAAAAACACATCGACCATGAAAGAAAGATCGATTAAGGCGGCACTATTAAGTGCGCTGTTTATGCCGATTGTAATGGGACTTGGTTCTCTAAGTAGTGCAGGCTTGCTTGTGTATGGTGGACAACAAGTGTTAGTGGCAGGATTAGGGTTTGGTACACTGATGTTGTATACCCAATATGTTTCTCACTTTTTTGAACCACTACGTAACATTGCGCGACTACTTGCAGAACTACAACTAGCACAAGCCTCCGCTGAGAGGGTACTATCGCTTTTATCTAGTGAACCTGATGTGGTGGACTCTCAACAAGTTATTAATCAGTATGGAACACTGTTAGAGCCTAAAAAAGAAAACTACCCAACCATGGTAGGGAATGTAAAGTTTAAAGATGTGACCTTTTACTACAACCAAGCTGAGCCTGTGTTAACGAAGTTTAATTTACAAGTGAAAGCAGGTCAAACCATTGCCCTTGTAGGAGAAACTGGCTCAGGTAAAAGTACGATTGTCAATTTGCTTTGTCGTTTTTATGAGCCTAAAGAAGGTGTCATTGAAATTGATGGAGTAAACATTCAACAACGTAGTTTAGGTTGGTTGCATTCTAACTTAGGGTATGTGCTTCAAGATCCACATTTGTTTATTGGAACTATTAAAGAAAACATTGCCTATAGTAAACCAGATGCAAGTGAGCAAGATATTATCGATGCTGCAAAGATTGTCAATGCCCATGACTTTATTATGAAGATGGAGCATGGTTATGATAGTGATGTTGGTGAAGGAGGAAGTCGCTTATCCACAGGGGAGAAACAGCTTATATCCTTTGCGCGTGCAGTACTTGCAAACCCTGCTTTGTTTGTCCTTGATGAGGCAACAGCATCAATTGACACTGAAAATGAACGTGTTATTCAAGATGCAATATCCAATGTATTAAAAGATCGCACTGCCTTTGTAGTAGCGCATCGATTAAGTACGATTGTAAGTGCTGATGTTATTGTTGTGATTGATCATGGTAAGATTATTGAAAAGGGAACTCACCATGAACTGATGGCAAACAAACAGCAGTATTATCGATTGTACACCAATCAGTTTAAAGACAATAGTTAATGATTAAGAGGTTAAAAAAAGCGTCCTTTGCAACAAGGGACGCTTTTACTTAGTTTATGTTGTGGCTTGTTCACTGAGCATTTTTTCATCAGCGTTGTATCGCTCTAAATCTAGTTCACCAACACGTTTTGCGCTAATTACTCCAGCAATCATCGAACCAGAAACATTTAAGGCTGTACGTGCCATGTCAATGAGTGGTTCAATGGCAATGAGTAAGCCAACTAATCCAACCGGTAAGCCCATAGCGGAAAGTACCGTTAGTGCCGCAAAGGTAGCACCACCACCAACACCTGCAATACCAAAGGAACTAATGGACGTAATTAAGATCAATCGAACAAAGAAACTAATATCCATTGGAATGTTTAAACCAATCGCAATCATCACGGCAAGCATACCAGGATAAATCCCTGCACAACCATTTTGTCCAATGCTTGTACCAAGGGAAGCAGAAAGATTGGCAACCCCAGGAGAAACCCCAAGCTTATCTACTTGTGTTTCAACATTGATTGGTAATGTTCCAGCACTAGAGCGTGATGAAAAGGCAAAGGTTAATGGTACACTTGCTTTCTTTATAAAAGTAAGTGGGTTTAGTTTGTACGCCATTAAAATGAGTAAATGAATGACAAACATAATAAAGATGGCAATATAAGATGCCCCAACAAACTCAATGAGTCTAAAGATCTCCGAGAAGTTAGAGGTAGAAACAAAGCGTGATAATAGCGCAAAGATTCCATACGGGGTTAAACGAAGGACCATCGTTACCATTCGCATCACAACATCATGCAGAGTGTTTAACAGTTGTGTAAACTGCTGTGCACTTTCTGGTTTTTTCTTGCGAAGTCCAATGGTAGCGACCCCTAAAAAGGCTGCAAAAAAGACAACCGATAACGTTGCGGAAGATCCCTGTCCACTCATGGCGTAAAAGATATTACGAGGAATAATTTCCATGATCTGTTGGGGGATAGGACGAGATTGAAAATCAATCAACGTATTTTCTAAGCTTTCTGAGCGTGCTTGCTCAGCTTGACCAGCCATTAACTGACTTGAATCAAGATTAAAAGCACCAGCAACACCAGCACCAACCGCAGCGGAAAGCGCGGTTGTGAAAATTAAAATGGCTATAATGGATGTCGCACTCTTTTTAAGTGAGTCACTGCTTTGATTAACGATTGAGGTTGTAATTGCCACAAACACCAGTGGAATAACAATCATGTTTAATAAACGAACATACCCTGAACCGATAATGCTTATCCATGTGTTGGATGCTTGTACAACCTCAGAGTCAACAGTGAAAATAAGTTGTAGTGCACCTCCAAAGGCTAGTCCTAGCACTAGTGCGATTAAGACACGTTTGCTAAAGGACACATATTTCTTTTGCATTCTATATAGCAAAACAAGTATTGCTGTAGCTACAAGTAACACAAGTATTGTAAGTAGTGTGTTCATAACTTTCCTCCTACACTATTGTTAAAAACCAAAACAATGTAACAAGTCTATTGATAATAGTACCGGTGAAATAAAAAAACTTTCCCCTCATTTAGAGGTGAAAGTATTCTTCCACGGTTCCACTCTATTTCCTATTGCTAGGCAACTTTTGATAGAAATCTATCCTTTGCGATATCGGGCAATCCCGCTGAAGCCTACTGTTAGTTTCGGTTCAGTACTCAAAGAGGCATTTCCACAAACTTCCCTTAAAATTCTTTCACCAATGAATTTCTCTCTAAGAAGGTTAGCGTTGTGTATTTTTCTTATCATCGTAACGTTGTATGTTTTGTTTAACAGTTTATAATATAAACCACATTTTATAACAAGTCAACGAATATTATCTTTGTGAATTAAAATTCGTAACTTACACAGTGGAGGGATTTCTTTCAAACATATATGTTAAAAAACAGTGAAATTTGATATGATAAGGCAGTGAGTGAGGTATTTTATGCGATTACATGTTCAACATCTTTATCCTATTCAAGATGACCTAGATTTAAAAATATTCAACAACCATAATACCAATCGTCCAATGACGATTTTAGATCGTATGTTAGCGTTGTTGGTTGAATTAGGTGAATGTGCCAATGAGACACGTTGTTTTAAATATTGGAGTGTAAAAGGACCTAGTGAAAAAGATGTTATTGCCCAAGAGTTTGTGGATGGGATTCACTTTCTACTTTCATTAGGAATTGATTTGCATCAACCAGTTGATGTGGTGCAATCTCAAGAACTTGTTGGCAGTTTAAGCGATCAGTTTATTAGTGTGTTTGAGGCAATTATTGCACTAAGTAAACACTTTGATGCGCAACACTATGAACAAGCATTTTCACTGTATGTCGGTTTAGCGAGTAAGTTAGGAATAAGTGAAGAAGAGATTGAAGAACATTATCAACGAAAAAACCAAACCAATCATAAGCGACAAGCTGAAAATTACTAAAAGAAGGAGATTTTATGAGTAAACATTTTTGGGATGATATTCTTGATCACACGATGATTGAGGAATTTGTACAAGCCGATGGTATTGCTTCTAATGAAAAAGCAGTATCTCGTATTATGAAAAAATATGTAGAGGGATCGGTCGATGAAGTTAGTTATGATAATTTAGGATCGATTGCATTTACAAAAAAAGGAACTGAAGATCTTACGTTGATGTTTGCTGGACACATTGATGAAATTGGGTTTTTAGTAAAAAACATTGATGATGATGGTTATATTTACTTACATCCAGTAGGTGGTTGGTGGCCACATGTGTTGCTTGGTTCTTTAGTCACTATTACAACAGAGCAAGATAAAAAATACATTGGAGTTGTAGGATCGCAAGCACCACATGGCATGAAGCCAGAAGTAAGAAAACAAGTGATGGAACTTAAAGATGTGTTTGTGGATATTGGTGTTGATAACAAGCAAGCAGTTCTTGATTGTGGGATTCAAATTGGAGATATGGTAACTCCTAAATCAGAATTTGTGACCTTAGCTGATCCTAATTACTTAGCCGCAAAAGCATGGGATGATCGTATTGGAGCGTTAATTGTGGCGCAAGTGATGCGTAATCTAAAAGATGTACAAACAGCCGCTACGATTGTTGGTGTTGGTACTGTACAAGAAGAAGTTGGGTTACGTGGTGCTAAAACGGCAGCATACAAAGTAAAACCAGATGTTGCCATTACATTGGATGTGACGATTGCCGATGATACACCAAAAGGGGATAAGCGCATTAAGATGGGTAAAGGTATTACCATTGAAATTGGTGATGCGAGTCACTTTGGTCATCGTAAGTTAGTTTCACACATGAAAGAATTAGCGAAAGAGATGGGCTTTGATGTTCAATTAGAGCTAATGGCAGGTGGTGGAACCGATAGTGGTGAGATCCATAAATCGATGGATGGCGTTATGGCAATAACGGTTTCGATACCTTCACGTTATATTCATTCTCATTATGCGATTGTGCATAAAAACGATGTTCAACAAACCATTGAGCTGCTTACACGCTTTTCAAAAGAGTTAAATACAACACTGTTTAACAAATTAAAACAAGTTGATTAAGAAACCTTCGGGTTTCTTTTTTTCATTGGCATGTTTTTTCTGATATAATATAGCGGAAATGAAAAAGATAAAACGATATGAAGCAATCTTATTGGTAGTACTTGTACTCGCTGATTTGATTAGCAAACAACTGATTAGCCAAAACATGGCTTTAGGAGAATCCATCGATGTGATAGATGGTTTTTTTGCCATAACCTATGCAAAAAACACAGGAGCAGCTTGGAGTATTTTACAAGGACAGATGACGTTCTTTTATATCATCACGATTTTTGCACTTCTTTTTTTAACAGGCTGGCTTTATAAAACCGACTATACTGATAAATTGATGCGGTTTTCCTTGGTGTTATTGATTGCTGGAACACTTGGTAATTTCTATGATCGAATTGTGTTTCAATTTGTCCGTGATTTTTTGGATTTCATTATTTTTGGTTATGATTTTCCGATTTTCAATGTCGCCGATAGTGCCCTAACCATCGGGGTTGTCTTATTAATGGTGGATGTCATCATACAGGAGTATAACAATGCTAAAAGAAATCGAACATAATATCGACGAAAATCAAGTGAACATGCGTCTTGATGTGGTTGTCAAAGAAATTGCCAATATTTCCCGTTCTTATGCCCAAAAGTTAATTAATCAAGGGTTTGTGTGGGTTAATGATGCACAAATGTCAAACTCGTATAAAGTAAGTGAAGATGATACCGTATTTGTACAAATACCAAAAAGTGAAGCATTAGAGTTAGTACCAGTAGACATGAACTTAGATGTCGTCTATGAAGATCACGATGTCATTGTTATTAACAAACCGGTAGGGATGGTTGTACATCCAGCACCTTCTTATGATAAACCAACGCTTGTGGAAGGTTTGTTGGCTCACTGTGATGATTTATCATCCATTAATGGCGTTGCTCGTCCTGGGATTGTGCATCGTATTGATAAAGATACTTCGGGATTATTGGTGGTGGCGAAAAATGATCATGCTCATGAGCGTTTGAGCAAGCAAATTCAAGATAAAACCATGCAACGTGTGTATCACACATTGGTACATGGACAAGTGTTTCCCGATCATTTTAACATTGATGCGCCAATAGCACGTGATCCACTGAATCGTCAAAACATGACTGTCACAGATAAAAATGCGAGAAAAGCATTAACCAATGTGTTGGTACTAGAGCGTTTTGATCAAGCATCACTCTTAAAATGCACATTACAAACAGGGCGTACCCATCAAATACGGGTACACATGCAATTTATTAATCACCCCATTTTCCATGATCCAAAGTATGGAAAACGAAAAGATAAAAAAACAGGTCAGCTGTTGTGTGCGAAAGAGTTATCGTTTACTCATCCAAGCACCAACCAACCGATGCATTTTGAAGTTGATTATCCAAGTGAGTTTAGTGATAGGATTGATCAACTTAGAAAGGAAAGGATATGACCCAACAAAAAGACCAAAGTTTATGGAAGTTAGTACACTACTTTGTTTCACTCAAAAACTATTCTTTTGTTCAAGTTCAAGACATTAAAGATGAAGTGTGGTTAACCAATCCAGAGCATCCAAAATATCCAATTATTCGGGTGTCACCAAGTTCGATTAACGCAACCTTTTTTGAAAAAGATCGTATCCAAGTTATTTATAAAGCGATCGCAAAACATCATAAAACAGATAAAAAACTATTAGACATCCATACTAAAGTTGAAGAAGATGAAGAATACGATGAGGAGTTTATTCAAGTTAGTCTAAATGAGAAGACCACCACGATTCCGGAATTTTTATTAAACACCTTTGACGATATTAAAATGGCGTTCAGTCAAGATTTTAATGGCAAGCAAAAGTTAAAAATAGACGAAGCCTTTTCGAAAACAAAACGGAAAAAACCATCGTTTTTTGAAATGGTACCGCCAATGACGTTAGTGTTTTTAGCATTAACGATTGCGGTATTTACGGTGTTGCGATTACTAACGTTGCGCTATGAAGATCCTGTGGCTGTATCGATCCTTCTAGGTAGTTACTATAAAATATTTGTCGTAACTAATTATGAGTTTTGGCGGTTTCTTACTGCTGGGTTTGTACACATTGATTTTTTCCACATCTTTATTAACAGCATTGCCCTTATTAATTTAGGGACCATTACCGAAAAGATATTTGGTCAAGTAAAGTTTACGATTATTTTATTAGTATCCATTGTTGTTGGTACTGTCTTTGTCTTTGTCGGTCAAGGCAACAGTGTTGTCGTTGGTTCTAGTGGTGGACTTTATGGTTTAATGGGTGCTTTGCTTGTGTACACCTTTGAAAGTGGCATGATCAAACAACCGCTTGTTCGTAGTCAATTTATTCGAATCTTACTAATCAATTTGATGATTAGCTTACTACCGTCAGTTAGTTTGCTAGGTCATTTAGGTGGTTTTGTGGCTGGGGTATTGTTGGCTATCATATTTTCTCAATCCAAACGTTGGGCAGCCATTCGTGCGCACACGAAAATTGCCTTTATTGGCTTGATCGCTTTGTTAGTGATGATGATTGCTGTTGATGATAATAATCGTCCATACTCTTTAATAACCGATCAACGAGTCATTGAATATGCAAGAGATTTAAATTGGGATTGGTATGCAAACAATGTAGAAAACAACTTGATTAAGTATTATGGAGGTAACTATTTTGAAACGCCATAATGTGTTAAATTGGGATGATTATTTTATGGGACTTGCGCATTTATCTGCGCAACGTTCAAAAGATCCATCCACTCAAGTAGGGGCATGCATTGTCAATCAAGATAAAAAAGTAGTTGGTATTGGATACAATGGTTTTCCAACAGGATTAAGTGATGATGATTTTCCTTGGGAAGTGCATGATCAATACGATCAGTCAAAATATGCTTATGTGGTACACGCTGAGTTAAATGCCATTTTAAATGCCACACAATCGTTGCATGGGTGTAGTATTTATGTGTCCCTTTTTCCATGTAATGAGTGTGCTAAAGCAATTATTCAAAGTGGCATTAAAAAGATTGTGTATGAAGATGATAAATACGCAGATAGTGCAGCGGTAAAAGCAAGCAAAAGAATGTTAAAGGCAGCTTGTGTAGAGCTTAATCAATTAGATCATCAAGTAGAAGTTGATGTAACCATTAAAAAATGACGAGTTCCGTCATTTTTTTAGTTTCTCTTGTATTTTTTGCGTGTTTTTAAAGTGCATCTTCGCTACTTTATCTAGTGTCGGCCATCCATATTGCTTTACTACTTGGACACCACATTCATCCACACTATCACTCGCTCCTTTTAATAATGGGAGTTTAAGTTGGCTTTCAAGTTGCTTAAGAGCTTCTAAAAAAGAAGCGCGAGCTAGTATAGCCGCAATGGCTACTCCGATATATTTGCTCTCTGCTTTAGTTTCAAATTGAATGTTTTTTACGATGTCTTGTTGATCATGCAAATATTGATAGTAGTTTTTTTCTGGTGTAAACTGATCTACTATAATTTTTGGGGTATGTTTGATTTTCTTTACTAGATGAAGCAGTGCTTGGTTGTGTAGTTTTGCTTTAATTTGATTCATGTTTTGTGTTTCATGAAGTTGGTTGTATTTACGATTATCAAGCACAAGCAAACTAAAAGCGACGATAGGGGTTAACTCTTTGGCAAGTTGCACTACTTGAGTATCACTCATAGTTTTGCTATCACGGATTGGTAAGTGTTTGACTAGTTCACGTGTTTTATGATCAATGTATGCACTACAAACAACAATCGGTCCAAAGTAATCACCTGTGCCTACTTCATCAGAACCGATATGATCAAAAAATGGTGTTTCTTGATAACCAAAAAGGGTTGCCATTTCTTTCGCTAGTGCACCGGCAAACACTACTTTTTTAGAGGTGTAAATGCTGATGGTGCAACCATCGATTTTAATAAGCGCATCCATGTATGGATTAGCAGAAGGCACGATGTTGTTTTCATATGTCTTTTTTAGTCGTGCTATGGCTTGCTCATGCAAGGTTAATGTAATGATCGGATTGTTTTTCATATGCAGATATTGTAGCATATAATTGTGTTAAAACTTAAAATAAAGTATGATAGAAACGGTGATAAAGATGGAAATAGCTCAAAGTGTAATAGCACTCATTAACCCAATAATAATAGGCTTTTTATTAGTGGTGGCATTTTTAGGATATAAAAGCGGTCTTTTGTTGCAAGTGTTTGGTTTGTTAAATGTCGTGATAAAGATTATTGTGGCATGGATATTTGCACCTATAGTCGCTCGTGTTTTTGTGTTATACAACCCTGATTTAGGAATGCTAAATGAATCAGCACTTGATGAATTATTAGCACAACAAGTAAATACGGTACTATGGTTTGTCATTATTTATGTTGGTTTAAGTGTGTTATTTTTACTAGTGAAACCATTGTTAAAAACAGCAGGGAAGTTACCACTTGTTAAAACTGTCAATCAAATGTTAGGCTTTCTTTTTGGTTTAGTAAAAGGAGTTGTGTACTTATTGATTGTTGTCTTTTTATTATCAACACCACTGTTTGTTAATGGAAGAGAAGCAGTTGAGCAATCCTACTTATCCAACATAGAAGAAAGCGCACCATTAGCTTTTGACGCTTTTAGTGATTGGGCTAGCTCTTCACCAGCACTTGCTCGATTAATGGCAGGTGAACTATTAAGTGAAGAAGATACACAAGCTATTGAGGAGTGGCTTATCAAACAAGAATTAGAGGCGGATGTTATTTCCGATATACTAGAAAGATTACCAACAAGCGATGAATAAATGGCAAAAAGCATTAGAATACGATCGTACTATTGAACAAATCGCACAGTATTGTGCGTTTAGTTTGTCTAAAGAAAAAATAGAAACACTACAACCGCTCTTTACACAGCGGTTGATTGAGCGTGAAAACAACAAAACACAAGATGCCATGAATTTTATGTTGGCTGGATGTGATACCTCTTTAAGTGGTGTTAGTGATGTAAGTAGCTCGATTATTAAGGCAAGCAAAAATGCAACACTTTCGATTGAGGAAATGGTAAAAATAAACAAAGTCAATCATGTTGTGATGCGTTTTATCAAAGCGGATAAAAGTGCAGATGCATTTTATGTGTATGATTACATTGATAGTTTAGCGATATCACCAACACTAGTAGCTAAGATTGATCAAAGTTTTTCCAATAATTACGACATGTTAGATAGTGCTTCATTTGAGTATGCGAAACTTAAAAGGCAACTTCGTGAGTTAGAAAACTCATTATCAAATCAAGTACAAGCATTTATAAATAAACATAGCAATTGGTTAAGTGAACCAATTGCAGCAAGTCGTTATGATCGTGTCGTTGTTTTAGCAAAGGCTGCCGATAAAAATAAGTTTAAAGGCATTGTCCATGGTGAGTCTGCTTCTGGACAAAGTGCGTATGTCGAACCACCTTTTTTAATTGAGTTAAACAACAAAAAAGAATCCTTACACAATCAAATTCAAGCTGAAATTGAGCGGATTTGCATCGAAATATCACAGATGATTAAACAAGAAGCCGATCAACTGCTTGCCAATTTAGATACCCTTGCTCATTTGGATAGCATCTTTGCAAAAGCAAAGTGGGGGCTTGATCATGATGGGTTTATTGCAAATGTGCACGATGATAATCCACTTTATTTTGAAAATGCCCGGCATCCCCTTATTGATCCTAAGGATGTGGTGGCTAACACCATTGAAATACCATTAGATAAAAAAGCACTGTTAATCACAGGACCAAACACCGGTGGTAAAACTGTAACGGTAAAAATCATTGGTTTGTTTACGTTGTTAAGTTATAGTGGCATACCTATTTTAGCATCAAAAGCAACGTTGCCTGTCTTTGATCATGTGTTTGCGGATATTGGTGATGATCAATCAATCGTGCAATCACTTTCTACCTTTAGTTCACATTTATCAAAAATTTCTGAAATTTTACATCAAGCTAGTGAACATTCATTGGTCATTTTTGATGAACTTGGTTCCGGTACTGATCCTGATGAAGGGGAAAGTTTAGCAATTTCAATTTTAGAATACTGTGATAGTATCAACTGCATGGTAATTGCGACAACTCACTACAATCGTCTTAAAGAAATTGCATACAAAAAGAAAAACACGATGCTTGCTTCCGTTGAATTTGACATTGACGCATTAAAACCGACGTATCGTTTTTTACTTAACACATCAGGAGCTTCTAATGCATTAGCGATTGCATCGCAATTTAATATGCCTGCTCAAATTATTGAACAAGCGAAAATGCATTTTGAAAACAAAAAAAGCGAACAACAAGGACTTATTGATCGCTTGCATCAAGAAATTGCTCAACAAGAAAAAATCAATCAAGCTTTAAGTAAACAACAACAAGAAGCAGAAGAATATGCACTTTCTCTAAAAGAAAAAAACCAACAGTTAAAAGAGAAAGAAGCAGAGTATTTAGCACAAGCCCAAGAAAAAGCACAACAGTTTTTACAACAACAAATTGATGAAGTTAATGAACTTGTTAAACAAGCCATTGTAGCTGATCAAAAAAGTGCAAAAGCAATTGTTCAGCAATTACAAGAGAAGGTTGTTAAAGAGAGTGTTGCTAGTGAACAGACACCATTGCAAGTCAATGACTATGTGCAAATTAACTCTACTCATCAAATAGGTGTTATTTCGAGCATCAACAATCAACAGCTCGAAGTAGAAGTTAATCAAAAAACATTCAAAGTAAAAAGTAAAGATGTTACTAAAGTAAATAAACCAACTGCCAAAAAACAACGACGCACAAGTTCATCATCCTTTAGTAGTGTAAGTAGTGCTCCTATGGAATGTGTCATTGTTGGACTACGCTCTGAAGAGGCAAAAGTAAAAGTAGATCAGTATATTAATGATTGTATCTTAGCCAATCGACATCAAGGTTTTATCGTACATGGTGTTGGTACAGGAGTGCTTAAAAAAGTGATTAATGAGTATGTAAAAAAACACCCTGGTGTTAAAAAAGTAACACCAGCAGATCACGCTCAAGGTGGAGCAGCGGTAACGGTGGTGAGCTTTCAATGAATGATGCCTTAAAAAGCAAGCTTTCTTTGTTGCCGAGTGAATCCGGTTGTTATTTGTTTAAAGATGAACACCAAAACATCATTTATGTAGGTAAAGCCAAAAACATTACCAAACGTGTTCATCAATATTTTCAGCGACCTCACGAAGGAAAAACACAAAAACTAGTAAGTGAGATTGACGATCTTGATATTATTGTGACACTCAATGAAAAAGAAGCGTTGCTTTTAGAAATTGATTTAATTAAAAAACATCGTCCAACGTACAATATTTTGTTTATGGATGATAAGAGTTATCCAATGATTAAAATCACCCATGAAAAATTCCCAAAAGTATTGGTCGTGCGTGATCGAAAAAAAGATAAAAAAGCAAAATATTTTGGACCTTACCCCGATGCAAAAGCAGCACGGGAAGTTCATCGTCTTATTCATGAGCTTTTTCCTATTCGCAAATGCACAAAACTACCAAACAAAGTGTGTTTATACTACCACATTAAGCAATGCGATGGACCATGTGAAGGATTCATTGACCAACAAGCTTATCAAACTCATATTGCAAATATAATCGCCTTATTAAAAGGACAAGCACAACATGTTGTAAGTGATTATCAAAAAAAGATGGAAGCTGCAGTAGCAGCCTTAGATTATGAGCTAGCGGCAACCTATCGTGATAAAATTTCAGCCATCCATTATATAAGTGAAAAACAATCAGGTGTGCACATGAGTCAAAACCAAGATATGGTGAATTTCACCATTGATCATGGCATGGTAAGTTTGTTGCATTTTGTCATTAAGGAAGGGAAACTATTTGAAAAAACAGCAACCGTGTTTTCGATTATTGATGATCCGATTGAAGAAATTACAAGCGCCATTATCCACTTTTATAATGAACAACCAAAACCAAAACAGCTTTATGTGCCAGAATCATTAGATGCATCGTTGTTAGCACAAATATTAAATATAGAGGTAAGTATACCTCAACGTGGCTTTAAAAAGGAGCTACTGGCTAGCATTGCACAAAATGCACAAACACACTTGACGCTCTTTTTACAACCAAGTGTTGATAATGTTGAAACAGATAAAGGATTAGAACATTTAGAACACCTACTACAACGTGGCCCAATTTCACAAATTGAAATGTTTGATGTCTCACACATTAGTGGAACTTTTTCGGTAGGAGCGATGGTGGTGTATAAAGAAAACCGCTTTGATAAAAACCAGTATCGAAAATACAAGCTTCATCATGAAAATGATGATGTGGCTTCCTTAAGTGAAATGGTGTATCGACGAGCTGTACGATCATTAAAAGAGAATCAACCAATGAGTGATGTCCTTGTGGTGGATGGTGGAATTTCGCAAGTGAATGCTATCTCTAAAGTGTTGCACTCTTTGCAAATTACTACACCACTTATTGGTTTAAGTAAAGATGCACATCATAAAACTTCTTTACTTGTGTTAGAAGATGGTTCAAGCATACGATTGCTTGTGGATGATCCTTTGTATCAGTTGTTGTATAAAATACAAGAAGAAGTTCATCGTTTTGCGATAAACTATCATCGACAATTACGATCAAAAGCACAAACCTCTTCCTTGTTGGATGAGATTGAAGGAATAGGACCAACAAGAAAGAAACAACTGTTGAAACATTTTGGTTCATTTAAAGCCATTAAAGAAGCTACACTAAAGCAATTGTGTGATGTTTTACCACAACAGGTTGCACTAAATGTGATACAATTCTTCCATGAAAAAAATAAGGACAATGATCTATGAACCAACAACCCATTGGGTTAATTGATTCAGGGTTGGGTGGATTTACCATTTATTATGGGTTAAAAAAAGCATACCCAAAAGCACCACTGATGATATTGGCCGATCAATATAACAGTCCATATGGACCAAAAAGCAAAGAACAACTTTATGACATTACCTCAAAGAACATTGAGTTTTTTCATGCACAAGGGGTACGTCATCTATTGTTAGCGTGCAACACAACAAGTAGTTTATTACTAAAAGACATGCAAGAAAAATACCCAGAAATAGCCATTCGTGGTGTGATAGATGCAACGGTCAATCAAATACAAGAAACAAGTAAAATTGCCGTGGTTGCGACACAAGCAAACATTTTTTCTCATGTGTATAAAAATGAGATTGTAAAAAGATTCCCTAGTAGTGAAGTAATCGAAGTTATTGCTCATGATTTAGTGGATTACATTGAAGGTTTAGCCGATAAGCAAACAATCGCACATTATGTTGCGACATTGTGTAATCAATGTAAAGATGTAGATACTATCTTACTTGGATGCACACACTATCCATTAGTCATTAATGAGTTTAAAGCATGCAAAGATGTCGTGTATATTGATTCAACTCAAGCGATGGTTTTAGCAAGTAAAGATTGGTTAGAAAACAACATTGGTGACTCAACGATATTGACAAGTGCTAGTGCACAAGTGTTGCAACGACAACTACACGTGTTGTTTAATGCACATGAAGAAGTAGTTGAGGTATCAATATGACACAAATTGTAGTGACATCCGATGTACATGGTAGAAAACATGCTCTTGAGCAAGTAAAAAGCACTCATTATGATGTTGTTGCTTACATTGATTGTGGTGATAGTGAAATGCCACCTGAAAAAATGAATCCTTTTGTTTCGGTTAAAGGAAACAACGATTATTATTATGATTATCCAGAACATCGTGTCATATCGTTTGAAGGGTTTACTTTTTTAGTGATTCATTCACATCAAGTAATGATGTTTAAACGTGATAGTGCTCTTGTTAAAAAAGCAAAAAGTGTACAAGCAGATGTTGTCTTGTTTGGTCATTATCATACATTTTATGATAAAGAAGTAGATGGTATACGACTAATAAGTCCTGGTGCTTTATCGTATAACCGTGATCAATCTCCAGCATGTTATGCTCTACTAAGTATTGAAGAAGACAACCTAAAAGTAACAAGAAAAAATTTAAAACGATAAATACATTTGTTCTTACATTTTATTTATTGTTTACCATCGTTTTAATTATCCGTCATTCAGATTTTTAAGGGGAAAGTATGAAAGAACGTTCAAGAATAGATGTCATTTATGCATTAGTGTTATTGGTAGTTATTATGTTATCGATTGTTAGTTTTTTACAACTTGAAAGTGATTCAATGATTATTAAAGTAATACTACTGTTTGCAATAAATGCATTTTTTGTGTCTATATATAGTTTTAACTCCTATACGCTATTAGAAAATCAACTGTTTATTCGTTTTGGACCACTTAAAGAACGAATTAATTATGATCATGTAGTTGCTTTAGAAATTGTCGAAAACTTTTGGTCGTCGATGGCTCTATCAAAAAGAAGAATTAAAGTAACGTATTCTTACAACAATAAATTCAACACCAACACTTACATATCACCTTTGCACTTAGAATCCTTTTATAAAGAGTTAGGTTATCGTTGTAAAGCAGCTAAAAAAGTTACCAAACTATAACAAGATTGGATACTTACAACTTTTTTGTTTGTGTTATTGCAACAAGACCGTAATTTTGCTATTATAGATTGGCACTAACACATGTCCACGTAGCTCAGTTGGATAGAGCATGCGCCTTCTAAGCGCACGGTCGGGAGTTCGAGTCTCTCCGTGGACGCCAATATACAAATATACCCACTATTTAGTGGGTTTTTGTTTGTTATAAATGTTAATCGTACTATATTCGTACTGTTTTTTTAGAGTTTTGTTAAAAATTTGTACAATAGTGCTCGATTATTACCAAAAAACTAAGCCTAGTAATTAGTATATTTGCTTCTTAGGTAGGAAATTGCTCTTGAATAGAAATGTTCATGTTCATAACTATAGACAGTCTCAAACATAGCATTATAATTTGCAATTATTTCATATTCTTTTAATGTGAAGAAAGGAGTGAAGTCAAACATCCACCCTCCTTGTATGACTATTTTTTTAGCTTCAATAGCTATGGCAAATCTATTGATTCCTAGTTTGATAATATCTATGTATTGTGTTTCTATCTCTTTCATTTTTTCTATTAAAAGTGATCTATTCATGTCTTTGTACAATTCAAGATATTTTGTATAAATCAAAACTTTCTCTATGGATTGAGTCATAGCTATATCATAGTTGAATTTCATTTTTTTCAGTTTATTATTTCTTTCATCTACTATTATAAAATAAATCCCAGAAACAATTAATAAAATAAAACCAAACAATCCTAATATATCCATTTTTTACCCCCAAAATAAAACACATAATATTAATCGAATTAATAACATTTTATCATAGTTAATTGAGAATAATCCACAAAAGGAAAAGAAGAGAATTTTTGTTGTGCTTATTTTTATCTATTGATCTAATTTATTGAGTTTATCAATCATTTCTCTTTGAGATTTTTCAAACCAATGAGTATAAGTATTGTCTACCATATCAGGAGTATGTCCTAAGCGTTTAGCAACTTCATATCTATCAAATTTTAAATGTCTTAACAAAGATACATGAGAATGTCTCAAATCATGGATTCTAATTTTTTTAACTGCTGCTACTTCAATGTACTTGTTGAAATGTCTTCTAACCTTGTTATTTCTTATAGGTTCATCATATCCAAATACAAACATATCTCCATCAAATCCATAATATGATTTATAAGATTCGACAACATCTTTTAAGAGGCTTGTAAGCTTGTTTGTGATGCTAACAGTTCGATAGGAGTTAGATGTCTTAGGCGTGGTTAATTCCTTGTGTATGGCGTTGTATGTCTTTGATATGGAGATTGTGTTGTTATCAAAATCAATATCTTTGATTTGAAGTGCTTGAGCTTCTCCTATTCTCATGCCAGTCCAATAAAGAAGAGAGAACAATGCTAAAAATACAGGATCATCAACGACTTTAATAAATGTATCAAATTCTTCTTTTTCCCAAAATAACATTTCTCTTTTAAATTCATTCTTGTTTTGTACAATTGGAACTTTGAATGGATTTTTTTCTATATGCTCATATCTCAATCCGTAATTGATTACAGTTTTAAGCTGTTCTTGAATCTTATAAATGTATTTGTTGGAATATCCTGAGTTAATTAATTCGTTTTGCCACTTTTCAATATATCCAACAGATATTTTTCTCATTTGCATTTTTCCAAAAACAGGATCAATGTGTTTTTGATTCATCATAGTAATATTATAGATTGATTTGTTTTTGATTTTATTTTTTCTTTCATTGATATACAGGTTAAATAACTCTGAATAAGTGATTGTTGAGATTCCCTCATTTACAGTCAATAAGAAGTCTCTTTCAGCTTGAAGAGCATCTTTCTTTTTCCAATCTTTATTTTCAACTTTCTTTCTTTTAGTTTTTCCGTGTTTATCTTTGAAATAAACTGAGTAGAAATAAACGCCTTTACTATTTTTTCTCACCGCCATGATTTGCCTCCTTTATAATTTGTTACTCCGTTGTCTTCTTTTCTAGTCTTTTTGCTTTTCTTGAACAAGACTCAGAACAAAATCTCTTTGTTGATCTAACTGAATCAATTAAGTTATAGCAAGAATCTAACTCACAAATTCTATTATCAGGAACATTATCATTATCAAACTCAATTGTTTTGATTATATTCCCTTTTTTATCTTTGTTTGCATGATATTTTCTTGTGTGTTCCACATTACAAAATAGTTGTTTTCCAGAACTATTTAGGAATGGAGTGTGACAATATTTGCAAAAATCAATTTTCCTTAAAACATCTCTTATTGTATTTCTATTTTGAAGACTAATATATATTTGATATTTTATAAAATCAATTAAGGTAGGCAATTCGTAAACAACATCAAAATCGTTTGATTTTTCATCCGTATGCTCTTCAAATTCAAAAGCATTGGTTAAAATAATCTCAGATTTAAATCTCACTACAAAATGGGTTTTAGGAATAGTGTTATTATTGTATTTATTTTTATATCGATAAAAATATAATGCTATCATTAAAGATTCATAAATAAATCCTTCAATACTAATCGCTTTCTTTTGGGATCCGTACTTAATATTGAAATCAATAATCATGTTGATAAGTTTATTATACAAGTCATCATCTTTTTTGATTTGCTCCATATTGAGCGTAGGACTCGGAATCCATTCAACAGATGGTTTATTGTAACCAATATCAAACATCATGAAGTCATCAATAGAATTCCATTTCAAAATTCTTTTTTCAACGAACATTCCAATTTTGATTAAATGAATAATCATGTTTGATATATTATCTAAATCTTCAATTTCTAAGTGATTGTAGGGTTCAATTAAGTTTTTTGCATGTACATCAGGATAAATAAAATCATCATCAATACCAGAAATTCTCTCAATTTTGAATAATTTTCTTGTTTTTATAGATTTATTTTTATTTTTTTCTAACATTTTTTTTAAAATTCCTCTCATTAGATATACATATAACACATAGATATGTACAAATCAACTGTATTTTTGTACTGCTTAACCGTAAAATTTACGTAAAATATATACATATAACACACAAATAATAGTTAAATAGTAATAAATATAACCACTTGACAATGTTATAAGTGTATATTACGATTCTATTGTAAAACAAAAACAATGATTATGCAATAACATTTTATATGCTAGTCATAGAAAGGAGAATAATGATTTACAAAGAACTTATGAAGCAGATAGAAGAAAAAGAAATAACTATCACAAGACTTGCTCTTGAGTTAATGATTGCACCAAATAATTTGCATGCTGCAATCAAGGGAAAAATTCCATTTTATAAAAAATACCGTGTTCTAATTGCTGAATTCTTCGGCAAATCTGAAGAAGAATTGTTTCCAGGGATTGAAGAAATATAATGATCTATTGATTTTTTATCAGGAGGTGGAGTATTTAAAAAAAGAAAAGGGGATAATCAAATGAAAACAAATGATTTGGAAAAAAGATTGAAAGAACTGGAAGAAAGAAAAAATCAGATTGCACTACTTTATGGAGTGAATCCAAACAAGACAAATAAAAGAGTGAGGATAAGAAGAAAAAAGGACTCTGTAAAAAAGATAAAAACTTGCAAAAACATTTGAGCGAACGTGATGGATATGATTAAGAGGGAATGTGAATGAATGGATATATAAAACTACATAGAAAATTGGTTAATTGGGAGTGGTATACAGATATACCAACCAAAACACTATTTATTCATTTGCTATTAGTTGCTAATCACAAACCAAACAAATGGCGTGGAATGGTTATTGGTACAGGTCAATGTATAACAAGTTTTGAAAAATTAAGTGTTCAAACAGGATTATCAATCCAACAAATAAGAACATCAATGCAAAAGTTAATTTCTACTAATGAAATCGAAAAGACATCAACAAACCAATTTACATTAATAAAGGTGCTTAAATACAACGATTATCAAACATCACAAAAAGAAAGCAACATGCAGAATAACAAGCAGAGCAACAAGCAGAGCAACAATCCAATAACAACAAACAATAATGATGAAGAATATAAGAAGATAATAAAAGATATTGTCTTATATCTAAATCAAACTTGTTCTACTAATTTCAAAGCAACAACTTCAAATACTCAAACACTAATTAAAGCAAGATTAAATGATGGATTTACAGTTGAAGACTTTAAATCAGTAATCACAAAAAAATTCAATGATTGGTCTAAAGATAACAAGATGAATAAATATCTAAGGCCAAAAACATTATTTGGAAGCAACTTTGAGGGTTATCTCAATGAGAGAGGAGATGAGAATGCAACATCTATCAAAGATTATAAAGACAGCAGATTCGGAACATTTATCTGAATATCAAACAACAAATCAATTTGGTCAAGAATATGATCTTGAGTTATTGGCAGCAGAAAGAAATAGAGTGAATAGTGCTGCTTATTCTCCAAAGAGTTTTGATTGTCCTATTTGTCACAATAAGAATTACATCATGAAGTTTGAGGGTGGTTACAACATTGTTGAGGCATGTGAGTGTATGAATCAAATCATGACTAATACAAACATCAATAGAAGTGGACTTCTAGAAGTGTTCAAAAAGTATAAGTTTGAAAACTGGAAAGATGATAAACCATTTAGAAAAAACATGTTAACCATTGCAAAAAAGTATGTAAATGAGTTTGATGGCAACAGTTGGATGTTTGTAGGGGGTTCTGTAGGAAGTGGAAAAACGCATATAAATGTAGCGACACTACAGGAAATTATGATGCATGGTAATCAAGGCATTTATAAGAGATGGCATGAGATTGTTGCAGAACTCAAACAAGATATTAATAGCAATAAATCAAATCAGTTTATTTATGAACTAGCAACTTGCAATCTGATTTATATTGATGATTTTCTAAAGAATTATTCTAAGAGTGATTTAGGAATAGCATTCAGAATCATTCAAGGAAGACATGATCGCAATCTAGCAACCTTAATATCATCTGAATTTTATCTATCTGAAATTGATGAAATGGATTCTGCTATTGGTTCAAGAATTAAAGAAAAATCAAAAGAATTCACTATCAACATTGTAAGAGATGAAGAAAAGAACTTTAGACTTGAGGGATTATGATGAATTCTAAATTTGTTACAGCAAAAGAAATTGCTGAGTTGGCTGAATGTTGTAATCAGATTGCAAGAGAAATCCTTAAGGAAGTAAATGAGATTGTTGAAGAAAGAGGAATGAGAGTTGTCTCTAAAAGAAAAGCTCCTCGCAAACTTGTTCTTGAGTACATAGGGTTAGAAGAAAACAAAGATAGAAAGACTTGAAATTCTTAATGGAATGATAACCAGGTGGTATGGGTGGGGTAGTACCCTAGTACAACATATATCAGTATAACCACTAGACCGGTGGTGTGAGTTACATTTAACGCATAGGGTACGCGCGAGACCCGTGTAGTTAAAAGCTGTAAATGTATAAAAAGAAAGAAATATCTGGTAGTAAATAGTGAAATATACGAGAAAATAAAAGGATTAATTCATTTATTTAAATATTTAAAAAAAGGAAAAAAAAAGGCATTAAGTGATGTATTTGATTCACAGATTAAATTGGTTTATCCACATCAAATTGATGTGATAAATATATGATTGTGCATCTCTACAATAAACTTTGTAGATAAGCTAGGAGATAGCAAGTGCATAGTTAATAATACCTTCTTTGCTACGCTTGGGATGAGCGTTATCATCCCTCATTAAATAAGGAGGTTGATAATAAAAAAGTTAGAAGTTAGCCAAACAATAGAATAGGGGTTGATAAAAAGAAAGTGAGGGATTTTATGAATAGAGATTATTTACTACAAGTAAGAATCAACAAAGCAGAGAAAGAAAAATTGAATAAGGAGTTTGAGGAATATTTAAAAGCAAGAGCAGAGCAAAAAAGAGTTGGATATTATAAAACCACATACACATTATCTGATTTTATTAGAAACAAGTTGAAAGGAAATATCTAAAGAAAGATAGAGGAAAAAGAAAAATGAACATTAAAGTCCAAGATTATCAAAAGGCAACAGAGAAATTTCTAATAGAAGTTGATCTATTTAAGCAGAAAATAGAAAATTTCAAAAGCAAAAGAGATGAAGCTATTATTGAATTAGACACTCTTGAAGAACGATTGCATGAATTAAATACTGATTTACTAATGACTTTAGATGAATCAGAGGCAAAAGAGATTCAAAAAAAGTTGAATCAAACAAATCAAAGAATCTCTGAACTGAGTTATTTCAAGATTGTAGATTTAAAACAAGTAGTTAGAAACAAATTGAATGAATTTACTTCAACGGAAAAATTTAAAAAAGTTAGACAAGAAGCTCAAAATGAAAACGATAAATTTCATCATAATATTAACGCATTAATTGAAGATTATCAAAAGAAAATTGAAGAGTTGGAAGTTCTAAAGCAATCACACAATTTTCCTATTGGAGAAAGAACACTGCAGAACATAAGATTGAGAAATAGAGATTAAACGAGATTAAATTCTAGAAAGGATTAAAAATGGAACTTTTTAAGGTATGGGGTAGCCTGATGATAAACGACTCTGATGCCATTGACAAACTGAATAAAGCTGATAAGCAATCAAAAGCAGCCGCGAAAGAAATGGATAAAGTTAGAGATATGGCTGGAAAAGTTGGAAAAGCAATGATTGTTGGAATTGGTGCAGCAGTCACATCATTGACAGCTATGGCAGTTAAATCAGCTCAAGCAACTGATCACATTGATAAGATGAGTCAAAAGCTCGGACTTTCAAGAAAAGCTTATCAGGAATGGAATTATATTATGAGTCAAAACGGACTCACGATTGATTCAATGCAAAGTGGTCTTAACAAATTGAATAATGTTGTAGATGATGTGAGAAATGGCAATGAGAAAGCACAACAATCTTTTGAAAAGCTAGGACTATCAATGAACGATATTGATGGAAAGAGTCAAGAAGAAGTGTTCTCATTGGTAATAAACGGATTGCAAGGCATGGAAAGTGAATCTGAAAGAGCAGCAATTGCCAATGATTTATTGGGTAGAAGTGCTTCAGAACTCGCTCCATTATTAAACTCAGGAGCTGACTCTGCTAATCAACTAAAACAAAGAGCTCATGAATTAGGTCTTGTATTAGGGGATGAAGCAATTGATTCAGGAGTTAAATTCACAGATACACTTGATGACTTAAAGCGATCTTTTGGAAGCATAGTGACACAAATAGGAGTTGAGTTCATGCCTGTGTTGCAAAACTTAGCTGATTGGGTTTTGGAGAATATGCCAAAAATCAGAGAAGTAGCAACAAATGTGTTCAATGCAATGGGAGATGCTGTGAAATGGGTGCAAGACAATATTAAATGGCTTATTCCTGTTGTTAGTGGATTGATTGGGGTGTTCGTAGGATTGAAGATTGTGGGAGTAATTTCAGAGTTATTCAAATCCTATACAATCATTACAAAAGGAGCAAGTGGAGCAATGGCAATTTTCAATGCAATAATGGCAGCCAATCCAATAGGGTTAGCAGCAATAGCTATTGGAGTGTTGATTGCAGCAATCGTTGCTCTAGTAATGAACTTTGATAAAGTGAAAGCTGCTGCTTCTAGTTTGTGGGAGAACATAAAAAATGTATTTGGGAATATTAGAGATTTTGTCACAGGTATATTTGATAACTTTAAAAATATAATCAAGTTACCAAAATTTCAAGTCTCTGGATCACTCAATCCAATTACATGGTTAAAAAATGGGCTTCCAAAGTTAAGTGTAAAATGGAATGCAGATGGTGCAATCTTTGACAGTCCTACCATCTTTGGAACTCAGTATGGTCTTCAAGGAGTAGGCGAAGCAGGACCAGAAGTTGTTGCACCAATCTCAAAACTTCAAGACATGATTGATTGGAATTCTGGAATCGATTATGACAGACTCGGAGATGTAGTAGGAGAGAAAATGAAAAAGAATCTTGTTGGCATGAGAATCATTCTTGATAGAAAAGAAGTAGGAGAGTTTGTTGATACAAGAATTATCAAAGGTATATCAACATAATTGAAAGGAGAATATGGAAAATAAAATTGCAGAGATAGTTTATAACGCAGCGGATGTTCTTAATGAGATAGGAGAAATGACAGAACAAATTCCAAACATAGAACTAAAAGAAGATGCTGATATTTCCTATAAAGATGCTATGTTGCTCTTAGGATATGCAAAGAGAGCGAACAAAAGTATGAAAGGTATAATTAAACTATTTGAGAAGTATGCAAAGGAATAGAGGGGAAACCCTCTTCCCTTGCTTAATGACTTTATAGGCTTATGGATAAACAAAAAAGTTTTATGAGTAATTATATATGCGAACAATGTTTGTTTGTCTGTGGCTTTTTATTGGCTTGTGGGATAGGTTGTGCATGAATAGTCCCCTCATCCATTTGAAAGGGTAATAGTATAGGTTACCGCGATTGGTATATAAAAACACTGGAACTGAAAAATTCATAGTCCCCTACCCAAAAATATAAATGATAATGAAATAGTTGGAAAAAGCGAATTTAAAGGGTTAAAAAGTTGTGATCTATTCCAGAGTTGTCGTAGTCATAACCAAATGAATCGGAGTGATATCCAGACTTAGCGAACTAACATCCAGATGAGTCGAAAAGAGTACGAAAAACCATGTTTTAAAACCATGAAAATAAATCTTGCAATGTTATACAATATGTATTACAATAAGTATGACAAAGAAAGGAAATGTTTGAATGATGAAGGCTAAAAGGACAAAATTGTTAAGTGTTCGCTTGAATGAACAAGAACAAAACGAATTATTCAAGCAATACCAACAACAAAAGCAAAATATCAGAGAGCATTGTCCCTCGATTGAAGTAGAATCATATAAATTTAGTGATTACATAAGGGATTCACTAATAGAAAGGAGCTCCATGAACAAAGAAGATGAAAGATTCTCTCATTTAATAATTGAAGGGAAAAAAGAGTATTACTTTAATTTGCATTTAACAGAAGAACAAGCATATAAACTTGCTAAAAGTGAACGAATGAAGAATTGTAAAATCTTAGGATTCTCCAACATGAGAATAAGTAGTAATAATAATGGGGTTAGAATTTTCAAACAATAAAACAAATGAAGGGAAACTAATGACAAAAAGAGAAAAGAGGATTGAAGAAGAATATAATCGAATTGCACCATTGTTTGATGAAGTGCAGATAAACAAAAGAACAGTTGTTCAAGGATTGATTGAAAGTGCAGCATTTCTAAAAATACAACTTGAAGATTATCAAGATGATCTAAACAAAAACGGTTATACTGATGAATTCAGACAAAGTGAAAAGTTATCATCATATGAAAGAGAAAGGTCAACAGCAAGGCTATACAACGCTACTGTTAAAAACTATCAAGCAATGATCAGACAGCTCGTTGATTTGATTCCAGATGAACAAAAAAAGAAAGCTGAAGATGAAATCATGGCTTGGGTTAGAGGAGAAGTATAATGAAAAGCTATAATCGAAGTTGGTATTTGGAAAAAGAGACCAAAAAGGAACTAACAAGACACTTGAAATACTTTATCCGTAAAAAAGTACACATGATAAGGAATGAACAAATTGTTCCAGTTGATGAAGTGTTCGAAATCTCAAGATATACACTTGCTGAAGCATTTCTTGATCAAGAAGGAGAATTCGTTGAATCAGTAAAGAGACAAGCTGAAGATAAAGGGATTGCTTATAGTGAATTGCTTGAAGATATTGAAGTAAAAATTGATTTATTTATTCCTCAACAATATCATGTGGCAAAAGTAAAATTAAGAAGTTTGATTTCAGGAGAAACATTCACAGATTTGATAGCAAAAGACAACTACAAAGGAGTTGAAGCAGTACCAGGAATGAAATTCTTGTTTGAAGAGAATTACATTGTTGAAAAATCATTCTTCAAATATTTAGAGTCAATTAAACAATAGAAAAAGGAGAAATAGAAAATGGAAAAACAAAATAATATTGAAGTAGGTAAAAAAGTAATAGACACGAATGAAATGGAAAAACAGTTTTTAAGAATTGATCAAATAAGAGGTTTACTTGAAACATTGGGAAGTGCTGTATTTTATGCGAAAGATAATGTATCAGAAGAAAACATATATCATTCTTTAAATGTAGCAGCAGAAGAACTCGATAGAGCTAAAGAAAACTTATATAACTTGATTTTTGATGAAGTTGCAGAACAATAAAACCTAAATCTGATAGAATGAATAATCTATACTGTGATACAATAATAAAGAGGTTTGTAACATGGTAAGAAAAATGACTGGGATGTTATCAATACGAATCCAAAAGGAAACGATTGAGAAACTAAAAAACAAATATGAGAAGAAAAAGAAGATTGTAGAAAAGAATGATCCTGAAATCAATTATTCATTTCAAGACTATTTGAGAGAGTTACTTGAAAAAGGTATTGAAAAATAGAGATAGCATAATTGTTATCTCTTTTGTGTATAAAAAGAAATAGTAAAAAAAGGGGGGGAATAATGTCTAATCAAAGAAGAATAAAAGAAATGCAAAAAGAATCTGAACTATTTTTTAATTTATTGTTTTGGCTGATATTCGGAGCATTTATTGGTGCTTTCTATTTAATTAAAGTGGTTTTTTGGATTATAAAACAAGTTTATTATTTCATAACAAAAAAAGACAAAAGTTCTGGAGTGTATAATCAAGAAACATATCTTAATCTAGATATGGATTTAGAAAATATTGATAATATGACAGGGGTTGAATTTGAAGAGTTTGTTGCAAAGATAATCAATAATCTAGGGTATGGATATGTTCAAATGACTCCTGGTTCAAATGATTATGGGGTAGATATTATTGCTCATAAAAATGGTTCTAAGTATGCTATTCAATGTAAGAGGTTTTCTAATACTGTTGGCAATAAAGCGATACAAGAGATATATTCAGGGATGAAACATTATAATGCTGATTTTGGGGTTGTCATAACAAATAACTATTTTACAAGGAATGCTATCAATTTAGCTAGTTCAACAAACATAGAATTATGGGATCGTGACTATTTAATTGCTCAAGTTTACAAAGCTGATATTTCCTTTGATGAATAGCTTCAACAAGTTGATTATAATTAAGGTTTAGATGATAAAACTGCTTAATTTCTTCATTTAAACAGTTCAGATTACATCAATCAGGATAAGAATATATATAATATATAAGGATAGAAAAGTCGCTGTATGAGCTGTTATGAGGCTTATAGCAAATATGGTATCAAAAATTTGTAATTATTGATTATTTGATTATTGTTTATGGCTACTGAATAGTGAATGGAATGCAATAATATAATCGTACTAAATACGTACTTTTTTTATCAATAAATATCATATTTGCATTATTTGTATATAGTCATAAATGTCATATAGTGTTTTAATTAGTGCATTTATATTAATTAATGATTTATTATGTTATATATATTTTCATTCTCTCCGTGGACGCCATCTAAAGACTTAAGCCCACAAGTGTGGGTTTTTTTAATGCAGTATGCAACTTATATGGTTAATCAATGATGTTGTTTATTTTTTTAATAAATAGTGGATATTTTATTGAATAAACACGCTATCTTTGGTATATTTGTATGGCTTAAAAGCATAAAAAAGAGGAAAAACATGCAAACCTTATGGACTAAAAACTACACAACCATTACCATAGGTACGATCATTTCAGCGATTGGTGGTGTTGGGTTAAACTTTGCACTTAGTGTGCTGATTTATAATCAAACACAATCGACGATGTTGTCGGCTATCTTTTCAGCTACGATCATGTTGCCAAACTTGCTGTTACCACTGCTTGTTGGACCAATCATTGATAAATTTTCACGTAAAAAGATTATTGTATTATCTGATTTATTAATGGGTGTGTTGTTTTTGCTTATTGCTTATGCCACAAAAGATGGATACTTTAATTACACGGCTTATTTAGTATTGGGAATTGTCATAGCAAGCAATGGGGTTGTGTATCATATTGCGTATGAATCACTCTTTCCTGAGTTGATTCCAGATAAGATGATGCAAAAAGGGTATGCAGTTAGTTCTCTTATTTATCCAACCGTAAACACGATTATGTTTCCAGTTGCGGCAGTCTTATTTAATCGATACGGTCCTGCCGGTATCTTTTTAATTGAAGGGATCTTACTCATTATTGCTTCACTGTTTGAGATGCAAATTCAGCTACAAGAAAAACACTTAAACAACTTAGCGATTGGTGCACAGTCATTTAAAGCAATGGTTTCAGAGGGGTTTAGTTACTTATCGAAAGAGAAGGGATTACTTTCGATTTTCTTGTTTTTCTTTGTGTTTATGATGGCGGGTGAAGGACTCAATGTGCTTATGTATCCTTTCTTTGAAAATCATCCTACCTTAACGGTTAACCATTATGCGTGGGCTATATCCTTTATAACAGTAGGTCGTTTAATTGGTGGTCTTATGCATTATGTCCTTAAAGTAGAAACCAACAAACGATTTATGGTTGCGGCAATCGTGTATTTTTCATTGAATTTTTTAAATGCGATTTTGTTGTTAGTGCCATATCCACTTATGTTAGTGGTACAAGTCATATCAGGCATATTGTCGATTAACTCCTTTAACATTCGAATGTCATCGGTACAAAGTTATGTTCCTGCTGAAAAGCGAGGTAGAATTAATGGCTTTTATCAAATTATGACAGCAACTGGCATGATTATTGGCCGACTATTTGCTGGTTATGTTGGGGAATGGTTTGTGTATACCGATATAATCATCTTTATGAGTGTGATTGGATTGATAGCGTTTTTCATCTTTATTTACGCCAACAAAAAGCATGTATCTGCCGTGTATAATCGTGTTGTTTAATGTATAATAGGCAAAGAGGTTAGATGATGGATGAATACAAAGCAAAGATTGATGCCTTAATGAAAAAAAAAGAGTACAAACAAGCACTACCTCTTATTGAAAGTGAGCTTGCACAGCCATATTTACCTGCTGGATTTTATGAGCAGTACATGGCTTATAAACTCGAAATTAAAGCATCACAATCACCAATTAGTAAAACAATTGATGCAAAACGTTGTTTTAGTATGTTGTTAGAACAAGACAATCCCTTGCTTGCTTTAAGTCATTTAGAGCAGTATGCGCTAATTAACCATAAGGATGCGATTCAACAAGTGTTTACACAAAACAGTGATGATCTTATTTGTGGGTTATTAATCGAGCTTCTTATTCAACAACAAATCAATCATACCTTTGTGATACACAAAGATTCATTACGCATTGAGTTTAATCCTGTGTATGTGATGAGTGTGTATGAAAGCGATGGATACAAAGCGATTGAAACTCTCATATCAGAACACTTTGAAAATGACAACCCAAGTGTTATGATGATGGCTAATCAATTGTTAGTTAGTGAATCGTTAATGAGACAACCACTAGCACTTGATGAGTTTGATGTTTATCCAATAGGATATAGCATCATAAAAGCGGTGTTGTTTGCTGTTAATGATGAGGATTTATGGCAAAGCATCAAGAAAAAGCACAACATCGATGAAACGATGATAGAGAAGTTGAAATCATTTAGCACTCATTAATTGACAGTGCTAATTGATGTGGTATAATAGTACAAGAAAAAAAGGAGAAAATATGAAATCAACTTGGCAGTTAAATGAAAAATCAACCGGATTATTAAAAGTAAGCCTTGATAAAAATCGTTGGCAAGAACTTCAAGAAAAAGCATTGGATAAACTTGCGAAAAACGTTCAAATCGATGGTTTTAGAAAAGGTAGTGCACCAAAGAATTTGGTCGTTAAACAAATAGGCGAAGGGTCTATTTTTAATGAAGCAATCGATATGGTTGCCAATGATGCATACCAATTTGGTGTTAATGAACAAGGTTTAAAACCTGTAGGCCAAGCATCTTTAGATGTTAGTGAATTATCAAAAGAAGCAATTACTCTTGATTTTACAGTACCTGTAGAACCTGAAGTAAAATTAAGCGATTATCAAAGTGTGAAGGTTGAAAAACCAGCCATTGAAGTAAACGACAGTGATTTAGAGAAAGAAATGGATCGACTTCGTAATGACTTTGCAGAACTTGTTGTAAGTGAAGAAGCTGCAGAAAATGGCGATACTGTTGTGATTGATTTTGAAGGATTTAAAGAAGATGTTGCTTTTGAAGGTGGTAAAGGTGAAAATTATCCACTAGAGTTAGGTTCAAACAGCTTTATTCCTGGTTTTGAAGAACAACTAGTAGGAAGTAAAAAAGAACAAGAATTAGATATCAATGTAACCTTCCCAGAAGATTATCAAGTTGCTGACTTAGCTGGAGCACCGGTTGTCTTTAAAGTTAAGGTTCATGAAGTGAAAAAACGTCAATTGCCTGAATTAAACGAAGAGTTTGTTAAAGACTTATCCAAAGAAGGTGTTGAAAGTGTTGAACAACTTAAAGAATATGTATTGAATGACTTAACAACACGTAAAGAACAAGAGGCAAATCAAGCCTTTGAAGAAGAGCTGTTAAGCAAAGTAGTAGATCCAAGTGAAGTTGAAATTCCTGATGTGATGATTGAAGATGAAACCAAACATATGTTTGAAGACTTCAAACAACGCCTTGAACAACAAAATTACACATTGGAACTTTACACACAACTAACAGGTCAAAGTGAAGAGTTCTTAAAAGAACAATTATCCAAAGACGCTGAGAAGAAAATTAAACTTCGTTTAGTTTTAGAAGCGATTGCTCAAGAGCAAGCCTTCGAAGCGACTGAAGAACAACTTGAAGAAGAATATACTGCGATTTCTAAAAATTACGGTATTGAACTAGATCAAGTAAAACAAATTATTCATAAAGAAGTAGTCTTAAAAGAATGGCGACTAAAAACAGCGTTAGACTTTCTTAAAGAAAACGCTCAACAATAAATAGTAAGGAGGGTCGTATATGGATCAAGATAAAATTGAAATTAGTGTTCCAGTAATTGCTACCCGGGGAATTGTAGTATTTCCAAATCAAGACATTATGATTGAAGTAGGCCGTGAAAAGAGTGTAAACGCGGTTGAAGAATCAAAAGCATATTTCGATGGGCACGTGTGGCTTGTATCTCAAAAAGACATTATGGTTGATGAACCGAAAGAAGAAGATTTGTTTAATTTTGGTACATTATGTCGCATAAAAAATGTAAAACGCAAAGAAGGTTTTATGCGTGTTACTTTTAGTGGTGTTCAACGTGCTGAACTTATTCGTATGAGTGAAGATGACCGTATGTTTTTTGCCAGTGTCATTGCAAAAGAAAATGTTTCTGGTGATGCCATGGAAGAAATGGCACTCATTCGTCGTATCGCAAAAGAACTTGAACATGTAGCAACATCCAATGTGAATTTCCCAACGGAAATGATTAATCAATTAACCAAAGGTGTTAGTGCCGTGCAACTTTCTGATCAATTTGCACAGTTTTTTCCACTGCCTTTAGAAAAGAAACAGTTACTTTTAGAAACATTAAACATTAATGAACGTTTAATGATTATTATTAGTGAACTGCAAACCGAAAAACAGTTATCATCCATTGAAACGGACATTAATGAACGGGTTAAAGAACGCATTGAAGATAACCAACGTGAATATTATTTGCGTGAAAAACTACGTGCCATTAAAGAAGAGCTTGGTGATGTACCAATGAAAGATGAAGATGGGGATGATATTCGTCGAATGATTGAAGATAATCCTTATCCTGAAAACATCAAACAAAAAGCATTGGAAGAGTTAGCACGATATGAAATGCTTCCTCAAGCATCTGGTGAATCTGGAGTTATTCGTAGTTACTTGGATTGGTTATTAAAAACACCATGGTGGCAAGAAACGGATGATAATGAAGACTTAACTGCGGTACGTAAAGTACTCGATGATGATCATTATGGCCTTGAAAAAGTAAAAGATCGGATCATGGAGTATTTGGCTGTTAAAAACATGACCAAATCATTAAATGCACCAATCTTATGTTTAGTAGGTCCTCCAGGAGTTGGTAAAACTTCCTTGGCTAAATCCATTGCTAACGCCCTTGATCGTCGCTTTATTAAAGCGTCTTTAGGTGGTGTTCGTGATGAAGCTGAAATACGAGGACACCGTCGTACTTACTTAGGATCAATGCCTGGTCGTATTATTCAAGGGATGAAAAAAGCAGGGGTTGTTAATCCTGTGTTTCTTATTGATGAAATTGATAAAATGGCAGCCGATTACAAAGGTGATCCATCAAGTGCAATGCTAGAGGTATTAGATCCAGAACAAAACTCTTTGTTTTCAGATCATTACTTAGAAGAACCGTATGATTTATCCAAAGTCATGTTTGTGGCTACTGCTAACTATTTAGATGCTATTCCACCAGCATTAAAAGATCGTTTGGAAATCATTCAACTATCTTCCTATACAGAGCAAGAAAAACTAAACATTGCGAAAAAACACTTAATTCCAAAACAACGTACGATAAATGGTTTAAAAGCATCACAGTTTAAGATGAGTGATGATGCACTGTTGTATTTGATTCGTCATTACACACGTGAATCGGGTGTTCGTCAATTAGAACGTATGATTGCAAACTTATGTCGTAAAAGTGTGTTGGCTATTTTAAAAGACAAAAAACGTTCTATCACTGTAAACAACAAACGTATTGTGGAATGGTTAGGAAAAGAAATCTTTGATTTTGGTAAAAAAGAAGCAAAACCTCAAATTGGTGTGGTAACAGGCTTAGCATACACTTCCTTTGGTGGTGATGTACTTCCTGTGGAAGTCACAACTTTCGAAGGAAAAGGTCGTTTGATCTTAACAGGTAAACTTGGCGATGTTATGAAAGAGTCTGCCGAAATTGCCTTTGGCTACACAAAAAGCCATGCAAAAGAATACAAGATTGATCCGAAGTTTTTTGAAAGCCATGATATACATATTCACGTACCTGAAGGTGCTGTACCAAAAGATGGACCAAGTGCAGGTATCACACTGACAACAGCGATTGTCTCTGCTCTTACTAAACGTAAAGTGTTGCCTGATATTGCGATGACAGGGGAAGTTACCTTGCGTGGTAATGTACTTGCGATTGGTGGTTTAAAAGAGAAAACATTGGCTGCTCACCGTGTTGGTATTCATAAGATTGTTATTCCAAAAGCAAACTTAAAAGACATGGATGATATCCCACAATCTGTGCGTGATACCATTGAGTTTATTGCTGTAGAAAAAGTAGAGCAAGTGCTTAAAGAAGCACTTGTGGATGAATAATGTTTATTAACGCCTCACTGCTTACTAGTTGTGGGACTCCCGATCAACTGCCTAATCATGATTTTGATGAAATCGTGATGGTTGGTAAGAGTAATGTGGGTAAAAGTAGTTTAATTAATGCTGTATTAAATCGCAAAAACTTAGCGTATGTTGGTAATGCACCAGGAAAAACACGTCTTATTAACTTCTTTGATGTGAATGGACAGTGGATGTTAGTGGATGTACCAGGATATGGTTATGCGAAAATGTCAAAAAGTGAATGGCAACGCATCGATCGATTAATGAGTAGTTATTTTAATGATCGACCTCAAATTAAAGGAATGCTTATCTTAGTGGATGTTCGTCGTGGTATAAGTGATCAAGATCAACTCATGATGGATATTGCAGAGCGCTTAAAAGTACCATCAAGTGTGGTGTTTACTAAAACAGACAAAGTATCCAACAATGAGATTGCGAAAATCAAGCAGTTAAACAACAATCAAAACTTACTGTTTTTCTCAGCATTAAAAAAGACAGGGATACAAGATATCCAAGATAAAATTACAATGTGGCTAAACCAATAAGGTTTAGCCATTTTTTACTATAAAATTGTTTCGTTTATAACTAAAATAGGTTGCACCACTATTTGCAATGATGTGAAAGAGAATGCCATACAGTAGTGAACCGCTCATTTCAATGATGTTTCCTACAACAATACCAAAAACAAATGCATACATGATCTTTCTTATACCGATTTGATCAAGTTTAAACTTAAAGTATTGAACATGCATAATTGCAAAGCAGATCGCTGTAATAAGTACGGTGAGAGAGATTTCTTTAAGTAATGGAAAAGGTACTAAAATCGTGTTTGTGTTGAAAAAGTAAATTAGCAAATAGGAAAGAATACCACGATAAAGAAGTTCTTCACCGATTGGATAAACGATGCAAAAGGAAAAGACACCTTTAAAACTTTGATGAGGATTGTAATGTGAGTTAATCATAAATGGATAAATAAACAAGAACATAAACACATAATCAGTTAACTTTAGTGGGTTAGTAGGTAAGGTAATATTTCCTATAAGAACAACATAACCAACAAGAATAAGAATGAACCAAAGGTAAAAATAATTTTCTTTAATAAACTGTTTTTTTTCTTGGGATGAAATCAATTTCAACATAAGTTGTCCATTAATCCAGTGCATAAATGTAAGATACACAATGAGCAATATTGCAAAGATAACCATAAAGACTCCTTTACATTAGGATGTAAAAAAAATAACCGAAAAAATTATATCATTAAAAATAGCTGAAAAGGTTTAAAAGATGATACATTTTTTCGTTATAATAACAGATTCAATGATTTTTATTTATCTAATTCGTCAACTTTGATACAATGTTAAAGAAAAAGGAGAATATCCATGGTCATTCGAAACAAAGCAAAACGAATTGGTGTACTACTTACATTTTTAGTGATGGTGGCTGTTAATGCGATGGCGAATATTTTACCACTAAATAACATTACAACAGGAGAAGTATCGGATAATTTATTTAACTTGTTTGCACCAACAGGTTTAACGTTTTCCATTTGGGGTATCATTTATTTACTTTTGCTTGGATATAGTTTGTTTCAAATGAAAGTCGAACAAGATTTAAGTGTACGACAAAATTTAATGGATGATATTGCCCTCTTTTTTATTGTTAGTAACATAGCCAACACTTTATGGGTCTTTGCTTGGCATTATGGGTATGTTTTACTTTCGCTTGTTTTAATTATTATTGTGTTGTTATCGCTTATTTTTATTAACAACGAAATCAAATATGGATCATTAAAAGGAGTTGATTATCTTTTAATTAAAGCACCTTTTGGTATTTATTTTGGCTGGATAACAGTGGCGAGTATTGCCAATGTTACAGCGTATTTAGTGTCTGTTAACTTTGATGGACTAGGATTAAGTGAACCAATGTGGACGATAATAATGCTTGTCGTGTCACTGTTAATTGGTGCAGCTACAATGATTATGTATAAAAGTTTAAGCTATGGCTTAGTATTATTATGGGCTTATGCTGGTATTTATTTGCGTCATACACAAGATTTAAACAACCAATACCCATCTGTGGTAATAGCAAGTATTGTTTGTTTTGTGTTGTATTTGCTAGTTTGGGCTGGTTTTAGCTTGAAGTTAAACAGCAAAAATAAAGAACATGCTCATTAATCATTTGACACACACCCGTTAATTTTATAGAATAGAAAAGAATTCGATGAACTGGAAAAAGTTTACTTGATGGACACACAGAGAGTTTTGATTTGTTGAAACAAAACCAATGCAAGTAAGTTGAAGTCACCAGTTCGAAGAGGTTTTGAACAATAGTAGAAATCTCCGTCTTTCCGCGTTAAGGAGTTAAGAGCATGATCAATGATCATGAAGTAAGGTGGTACCGCGAGATCTTCGTCCTTTAGGCAGGGTCTTTTTTTTATGAAGGAGTCAGTGATGAAAAAACAGTTAGAAAGTAAGTATAACCACAAACAAGTTGAACAAGGTAAATACCAAGAGTGGTTAGAGAAAGACATTTTTAGTGCAAAAGACACCAACAGTGAACCTTTTTGTATTGTTATTCCACCACCAAATGTAACAGGTAAGCTGCATTTAGGTCATGCTTGGGATACGACATTGCAAGATATTTTAGCTCGTTTTAAACGTATGCAAGGCTATGATACACTTTGGCTTTCTGGTATGGATCATGCTGGTATTGCAACCCAAGCAAAAATAGAAGAAGCATTGCGTGAAAAAGGTCAAAGTCGCTATGATTTAGGACGTGAGAAGTTTTTAGATGTCGCGTGGCAGTGGAAAGAAGACTATGCAAGTACGATACGTTCACAATGGGCAACGATGGGGTTATCGCTTGATTATTCACGTGAGCGTTTTACCTTGGATGAAGGATTAAGTGATGCGGTTAAAAAAGTGTTTGTGTCGTTGTACAACGATGGTTTGATTTTTCAAGGCGATCGTATTATAAACTGGGATCCACAAGCTCAAACTGCACTTAGCAACATTGAAGTTATTCATAAAGAAGTAAAAGGGGCTTTGTATACCTTTGCCTTTAAAGTTAAAGAAACAGGGGAGATATTGCCAGTTGCGACGACACGTCCTGAGACGATGTTTGGGGATGTTTGTGTGTTTGTTCATCCAGATGATAAGCGATACACACATTTACACAATAAAACGGTTATCAATCCTGCCAATCATAAAGAAATGCCAATATTACTTGATGATTACATTGACATTGGTTTTGGTAGTGGAGCTATGAAATGCACACCAGCGCATGATCCTAATGACTTTACACTATCTCAAAAGCATAATTTGGACCAACCTATTTGTATCAACCCTGATGGGACAATGAATGAGTTAGCAAGAGAGTTTGATGGTTTAGATCGCTTTGAGTGTCGTCAAGCACTAGTCAAACGGATGGAGAGTGAAGGTAATGTTATTGAAATTAAAGAGCACATTCACCAAGTAGGTCACTCTGAAAGAACCGATGTTATTGTAGAACCATATTTATCGAAACAATGGTTTGTTAAGATGAAACCATTAGCAGAAAAAGTATTACATGCGAAGCAACAAGGGGATGGTATTGATTTTTATCCACCTCGCTTTAATAAAACCTTTACACAATGGATAGAAAACATCGAAGATTGGTGTATTTCTCGTCAGCTTTGGTGGGGTCATCGTATTCCTGCTTACTTTCATAAACAAACAGGGGAGATATACGTTAATGAAGAGCCACCAAAAGACATGGAAAACTACACCCAAGATGAAGATGTCTTAGATACATGGTTTTCAAGTGCGCTTTGGCCATTTTCAACCTTAGGATGGCCAGATGAAAACGCTGAAGACTTTAAACGTTTTTACCCTAATAGCGTATTAGTAACAGGCTATGACATTATTTTCTTTTGGGTTGCTCGAATGGCCTTTATGGCGTATCAGTTTACAGGCTCAAAACCATTTAACGATGTTCTTATTCATGGCTTAGTACGTGATGCGGATGGCAAAAAGATGTCAAAATCATTAGGCAATGGTGTTGATCCGATGGATGTGGTTGAAAACTATGGTGCAGATGCACTACGGTTTTTCTTAACAACCAACTCCACACCAGGTCAAGATTTACGATTTATACAAGAGAAAGTAGAATCTTCGTGGAACTTTATTAATAAACTATGGAATGCTTCTCGTTTTGTACTGATGAATGTACAAGAAGATTATTCGCCAAGTTTAGAAGACTTTAACCATGCTTCCTTTGTGGATCAATGGATTGTAAACAAGTTAAATCAAACCATTGAAAGTGTAACTTCCAACATGGAACGTTATGAGTTTGCACTAGTAGGGCATACGCTTGTTAGTTTTATATGGGATGATTTTTGTTCATGGTATATTGAACTAAGCAAAGTAACACTTAATAATGAGGATGCACAAGCTAAAAAAGCAACTCAGTATACACTGTATACTACCTTAGAAGCAATTGTGAAGTTGATTCATCCATTTATGCCTTTTGTTTCAGAAGAGATTTATCAAACTCTAACAGGTAAATCCAGTGTATCAATATCTTCTTGGCCAACAACCAAAAGCATTGACATTCAAGATTTTACCCAAGTGGATCAACTCATTAGCATGATCAGTAGTGTTCGTGAGCTTCGTTTAAGCAAAGATATTAAAAAAGACACGGATATTGTGGCTTGGGCATTAGATAGTGATAATCAACCTATTAACTTTGATGCTTACATTGCTTCTGTGTTAAAACAGTTTGTGAATGTGACACTTGTTACACCAAATGATGAAGACACATTAATTATGCCGATTGTTTCTGGTACGTTGGTTGTTGTAAATAAAGGACTGGAAAACAAAGAAAAAGAAATGGCACAACTTCATGAGCAAATAAGCAAGCTAGAAAAAGAAATTACACGCTCTAAAAACATGCTTGCAAATGAAAATTTCCTTAAAAAAGCAAAGGCAGAAAAAGTTGCAGAGGAAAAAGAAAAGTTTGAGGAATATAGTAGACAGTATGATATTTTAAAACAAAAGTTAGAAATGCTAGAAAACAACTGATTGTATAGCAACTACTAATGTTTTTTGATATAATGAGTTTGGTTTTTGAAAAAGATTTAAAAGGAGGAAATATGAGTCAGAAATACGTATATCAGTTTTCTGAAGGAAATGGTAGTATGCGTGAGCTGCTTGGTGGTAAAGGTGCTAACTTAGCCGACATGACAAGCCTTGGTATGCCAGTACCACAAGGGTTTGTAGTTACTACAGAAGCTTGTAACAAATACTACGATGATGGTCAAATTGTGACCGATTCTTTGGTTGATGAGATTTTTGCACACGTTGCAGAGATTGAGAAAACATCTGGAAAAGTTTTTGGAGATGCAACCAATCCGCTTCTATTATCTGTTCGTTCAGGTTCTAGAGCTTCTATGCCAGGGATGATGGATACGATCTTAAACCTTGGTTTAAATGATGAAGTTGTTGAAGGAATTGCAAAATTAAGTGGTAACACTCGATTTGCTTACGATTCATATCGTCGTTTTATTCAAATGTTTGCCGATGTTGTTATGGAACTTCCAAAACACAACTTTGAAGTAATCATTGATGAAATGAAAGAAGAAAAAGGTATCGTTTTAGATACTCAATTTGATGATGATGATTTAAAAGAAATGGTTCGTCGTTTTAAAGCGTATTATTTCAAGCATAAAAATGAAGAGTTTCCAAGTGATCCTCGTTTTCAATTAGTAGAATCCATTAAGGCTGTTTTCCGTTCTTGGAACAACCCTCGTGCTATCTACTATCGTCGATTAAATGATATCCCATCAAGTTGGGGTACAGCTGTTAACGTTCAAATGATGGTCTTTGGAAACATGGGCGATGATTGTGGAACAGGTGTTGCCTTTACACGTAACCCAGCAACAGGTGAGAAAAAACTTTACGGTGAATTCTTAATGAACGCACAAGGTGAAGACGTTGTTGCAGGTATTCGTACACCAAAAGACATTGAAGAATTAAAAGACATTATGCCTCATGCGTATGATGAGTTTGTAGAAATTTGCGATAAATTAGAAGCGCATTACAAAGATATGCAAGACATGGAGTTTACGATTGAATCTGGTAAATTATACATGCTTCAAACACGTAATGGTAAGCGTACTGCAGCAGCGGCGCTTAAAATTGCGGTTGATCTAGTTAATGAAGGGATGATCAGCAAAGAAAAAGCTGTACTTCAAGTTAATCCTACTCAACTAGATGCACTATTACATCCACAATTTGATGAAAAAGCACTAAAAGCAGCGTCCCCAATTGGTCGTGCACTTCCAGCTTCTCCAGGAGCTGCAAGTGGTAAAGTAGCGTTATCTGCCGCAAGTGCAGTTGCTATGAAAGAAAAAGGGATGAAAGCAATCCTAGTACGTTTAGAAACTTCTCCTGAAGATATTGAAGGAATGCACGTTTCTGAAGGTATCTTAACAGCTCGTGGTGGTATGACATCTCACGCAGCGGTTGTTGCTCGTGGTATGGGTACATGCTGTGTATCTGGCTGTGGTGAGATTAAATTTGGTAAAGACAACACGTTTACTTTAGGTGGAAAAACATTTAAAGAAGGCGATGATATTTCCTTAGATGGTACAACAGGTAACATTTATGGTGAAGCGATTGCGACTGTTCCAGCATCCATTTCTGGTGATTTTGAAACCTTAATGAGTTGGGCAGACAGCTTTAGAACTTTACAAGTTCGTGCGAATGCTGATAGCCCAGTTGATGCTAAACAAGCATACGACTTTGGAGCACAAGGAATTGGTTTAGTACGTACTGAGCATATGTTCTTTGAAGGTGAACGTATTAAAGCAATGCGTGAAATGATTCTTTCTAAAAATGAAGAACAACGTCGTAAAGCATTGGATAAATTATTACCAATGCAACGTGAAGATTTCACAGGTGTGTTTGAATCCATGCAAGGTTATCCAATAACCGTTCGTTATTTAGATCCACCTCTTCATGAATTCTTACCTACAAAAACAGAAGAAATTGAAGAACTAGCGAAAGAAATGAATTTATCAGTCGCTCAACTTGAAGAAGTTGTCGATTCACTACACGAATTTAACCCGATGATGGGTCATCGTGGTTGTCGTTTAGCGGTTTCTTATCCAGAAATTGCAGAGATGCAAACACGTGCGGTTATTGAAGCTGCAATTACAGTGAACAAAAATCATCCTGATTGGAACTTAGTTCCTGAAATTATGATTCCTTTAGTAGGTGAAGTAAAAGAGTTAGCGTATGTGAAGAGTGTTGTTGTTAAAACAGCGGATGAAATTATTAAAGAAGCTGGTATTGACATGAAATACTTAGTAGGTACGATGATTGAAATTCCTCGTGCTGCATTACTTGCTAATGAAGTTGCTCAAGAAGCAGAGTTCTTCTCCTTTGGTACCAATGACTTAACACAAATGACATTTGGTTTCTCACGTGATGATGCAGGTGGATTCTTATCACATTACTACGATAAGAACATTTACGAACAAGATCCATTTGCTCGTCTAGACCAAAAAGGTGTAGGCCAATTAGTTCAAATGGCGTGTGAAAAAGGTAAAGAAGCTCGTCCAAACATCAAACTAGGTGTTTGTGGAGAACATGGTGGAGATCCAGCATCCATTGATTTCTTCCATCGTGTTGGCTTACAATACATTTCTTGCTCACCATTTAGAGTACCTATTGCTCGTTTAGCAGCAGCTCACGCAGCACTAAAAAACAAGTAATTCATTCATATTTAATAGCAGAGAAGACCAAAGGACAAACTTTGGTCTTTTTTTATCTGCAATGAAAAAAGGCGTTTTAAACACCTTCTTATTTAGTATTAATTAAGATTGAGAAATGTAATCAATATCTCTTCATTGCTATCATTGACAACGGCATTCATCTTCACATAAATTGTATGTGGATTACTAACCAACAGATCAAGTGGTATAACAAGGTAAGTAGAATCAATAAACTGTACAGGATTGGATGAGTCAAAGGATGGTGTTAACGATAATTCAGCCGTTTCTGGCCACTTAACATCATAACCTGGATCATTTGTTTCAAACGTCATTTGAATAGTCAATGAATTGTTGAGTTCATCAATAAATGGAGCATAAAATCCCCAACCCATACCATACATCGGTTCAATTCTAAAAGTTGTATTATCAAGGGTTTTTCTTTTTATGACTTCAAGTTGTATGGTTGTTGTGGTTTTGTTGTTTGAGTTGTCACTAACTTGAAGTTCAACCGTTTGATTGCCAATGATGGATGTATTAAATTCACTGACGCTAACAGATTCAACAGAAATAGTATCCACATTATCATAAATGGTGATATGATCTAATACATTTAGTGGCATATCTTGATATACCACTATGTTTTCTTCACTTTCTATGATTGGTGGTGATGTATCGATGACATCGAATGTAAACTCAAAAGATTCTCTTTTATCGTTGTTGTTTATATCTACTGCTTCAAATACTACTGTTGTTTCACCAAGTGTGCGTATAGTCTGCATTGCTGGTGTTGTAACAATGAGTTTTTCTCTATCGTATTCTATTAATGCTTGCTCGTTAAAAGGAATACCTGCTTCAATAGTTGATTGAGCTTGTGTTACTTTAATTTGATTACACCCTGATAAAAGAAAACCAAATAATAAAATAATGAATGTTTTTTTCATGTTTATCCTCCCACATTATTACAATGAGTATATCATACTTGTAGATAATTAAATAAAGGACTTGACAAAGTTAATGGACTGTATTATTGTAATACTGTATTAAGTAAGTAATACAAGAGAGGTGATTGACTTGTTTGAAAAGAAGATTCCGATTTACATGCAGCTTATTGAACTCTTTAAACAACTGATCGTAAGTGGTAAATGGCCACAGGGAGTTTACATTGAAAGTGTTCGTGATTTAGCGATGACTTATCAAGTTAACCCAAACACGGTGTTTAAAGCATTAAGTGAGCTTGAACAACAAGGTTTATTAATCAATGATCGTACCATCGGTAAAAAAGTGACCGAAGATACACACTTGATTGAACAAACAAAAAAAGAAACATTATTACAAGCGATACAAGAATTTCTAGACCAAATAAAAGAACTAGGTTATAGCGTAGATGAAGTATGTTCGCTTATTAAGGGAAAGGGTGAAAGACTATGATTTCATTAGACAAAGTATACAAGCGATATGGCAGTATTCAAGCACTATCAAATGTAACACTGCATTTACCACAAGGAAAAATTATTGGATTATGTGGACCAAATGGTTCGGGAAAAACAACACTTATTAAAATTCTAACAGGATTAATTAGTGAGTATCAAGGAAGTGTAAGAATCAATGATTTTGAAATAGGAGAACAATCAAAAGCGATAGTTTCGTATTTACCAGATATCAATTACGTTGATTCTCGTCAAAGTCCTAAACATATGAAAGCGTACTTTAGTGATATGTATCCTGATTTTGACGCTGAGAAGTTTGATCGATTGCTTGTTGCACTAAAACTAGATGCCAATCAAAACTTTGGTTCTTTATCCAAAGGGATGAAAGAAAAGCTTCAACTAGCATTAGTGATGTCAAGAAAAGCAAAAGTATACATCTTAGATGAACCGATTGGTGGAGTTGATCCTGCAGCAAGAGAACTTATATTAAAAACGATTTTGGATAACTATGAGTCAGATTCATTGGTCTTGTTATCTACCCATCTTATTGGTGATATTGAGCAAATCTTTGATCAAGTTATCTTCTTAAAAGATGGAGAAGTGAATTTATACGATGATGTGGAATCACTTCGTCAACAGCATAACCAATCCATTGATGGATTATTTAGGGAGGTGTTTCGCTAATGCTTAACTTAATTAAACACGAATTAAAAGCTATTGCACCAGAGTTTTATGGCATTATGATTGCCTTGTTTGCCCTTGCTTTTGTCGGACCATTTTTACTGCAAGTAAACGTGGATTGGATCATTGCCATTATTATCTTTGTCTTTATTGGTGTTTTGATTGCAATAAACATTATTTCCATCATTGTTATCTTTAAAGTATTAAACAATCGTATGTTTGGTCATCAAGGCTATTTACAGTTAACATTGCCAATCTCAACCTTTAAACTACTTATGTCTAAAGTACTTACCACAACAGTCATTTATGCCATTATAGGTATCTTAAGTACGATTGCGTTAGTTATCTTTGCACTAATATCGTATAGTTTACTTCCAGTGGATGTCGCAGCGACACAATATGTTATTGATCTAGTCTTTAAAAGTGATTTACTTAGCGTGTTTTCTCAAATGATGATTAGTTTTATACCACTAACATTAGCATCGTTTTTCTCCTCGCTGTTGTTGTTAATGTTTGTCATTACCTTTGTGCATACAAGCTTTGTACGAAAAAACAGATTGCTTATCGGTATTGTGCTCTTTATTGGAATTAACATTGTGTTATCAAGTGTTAGTGGCTTAGTCTTAAACGGTGATTTTTTAATGATTGATACTGGTGGAGGTGTCTTTATTGATCAATATACCGATCCGATTGTATTAGGCAACATGATTGCGAATCAGTTTGAAGTGTCGATTGATTGGTTACAATATTCGATGCATATCTTATACTACGTAATTATCACAGGGTTATTCTTTAGTGGGGCTCAGTACTTAATTGAAAACAAGTTAGAAGTAGAGTAGAAGAAGCAAAATTTGCTTCTTTTTTTTACGAAAAGATAGAGTGTTAACGCTTACTTTGATATACTGATAGTAACAAATACAAAGAAAGAAGGGTATTATGAAAATTGGTAGTGTAACAGAAATTAAAACACATGAATATCGTGTCGGTTTAACACCTGTGCATGTGGCTAGTTATGTAGAACACAAACATCAAGTTTACATTGAAAAAGGTGCTGGTCTAGGTAGTGGCTTTGAAGATAAAGAATACGTAGATGCAGGAGCGATTATGTGTGATAATGCTCAACTTGTTTGGGATCAAGTGGACATGATTGTGAAAGTAAAAGAACCATTAGAGAGTGAATACCAATATTTTAGAGAAGGATTAATCATTTATACATACCTTCACTTAGCTGCGGATAAAGCACTAACAGACGCTATGTTAGCCGCCAAGGTTAGTGGTGTCGCATATGAAACGATAACGGACGATGATAATCAGTTGCCTTTATTAAAGCCAATGAGTGAAGTAGCAGGTCGTTTGTCTATTCAAGAAGGTGCAAAATACTTAGAAAAACCATATGGTGGACGTGGTGTGTTATTACCAGGTGTTCCTGGAGTTTCTCGTGGTAATGTTGTAATTATTGGTGGTGGTGTAGTTGGTACTAACGCTGCAAAGATTGCGATTGGTATTGGCGCTAATGTGACGATTATGGATCGTAGTTTAAAACGATTAGAAGAGTTAGATCATCTTTTTGGTAGTAGCATTCAAACGTTGTATTCCACAGAGTTAGCGGTAGCTGAGCAAGTAGCTCAAGCAGATTTAGTCGTTGGTGCTGTGTTAATTCCTGGAGCAAGTGCTCCAAAAGTAGTCAAACGTTACATGTTAAAAAACATGAAAGCTGGCAGTGTGATTGTCGATGTCGCTGTTGATCAAGGAGGTTGTACTGAAACAACCAAACGTACATACCATGATGATCCTGTGTATGTGGTGGATGATGTTGTCCATTATTGTGTTGCCAATATGCCAGGAGCGACACCACGTACATCAACCCAAGCACTTACCAATGCAACATTAGCCATTGGATTAGAGATTGCTAATCATGGGTTAGAGGTAGCGTGTGTAACCAATTCTCATATTGCCAATGGGGTTAACACATACAAAGGAAAAATAACGTATGCATCTGTTGCGGAAGCCTTTGATCAACAACATGTGCCTTTAAGTGATTTGTTGTAAAGTGTTATAGTTTGCAAATGTGTGTGTTTTGTTATAATAAGACTAAGAAGGTGAGTCTATGCCAAATGTAATTACCCATGCACTAATGGCACTACAAAGCAAAGAGCAATTTTCAGAGACAATCATCGTAGAAGCGATAAACAATCATAAAAGTGTGTATCTTTTTGGTTCTAATGGACCTGACTTTTTGTTTTACTACAATGTATGGCCTTGGCTTGATCAAGATAAAGCAAAAGCCATTGGTGATCATGGAGAGTTGATGCACAAACAAAACATCAATGAGTTTATCGATACGATGATTGCAATTATCAAAAAACAAGAAGATAAGAAAACAAAAGAAATCATGATTGCCTTTGTGGCTGGTTATTTATGCCATTGGGCGCTTGATAGTGTGGCACATCCTTTTATCTTTTATCGTTCTGGTAATATGGAAGGTGTTGAAAAGTACGATCATTACACATATGAATCAGCTTTAGATAGTAAAATCGTGCAAGAAGTGTATAAAGAGAGTTTATTAAAATATAAAAGTGGGAAATTCATGAGTATGAAACCATATGATCAAAAAGTGATCGCGTTTTTAGTGTCCCATGCTCATCAAAAAGTATATGCTTCAACATTGACAAAGCAAGAATGCTTAACTTGCATGAAACATGCAAAACAAGTGTTGCATGTGTTGTTTGATCCTTTTGATATGAAGTATCCATTTCTAAGAATGATTGAAAAAGTACTGTACAAACAAAAAGAACCCTTTACTTCTCACATGGTGAGAAAGCAAATGAATCTTCAATACGATGAACTCAATGTGGAGCATCAACCTTGGTTTAATCCTACCGATCCACAAACAGTACACAATGAGAGTTTTATGCAACTTTTTGAACAATCAATTGGACGAGTTAAATTGGCGATTAAAGCATTTGATAAAGTACTTCATGATCAGTTAGATTCTGTTGATAATGTTATTCTTGATCGAAGCTTTGACACTGATCGCTCTGATTTTGCGCCTATGATTGTCTTTGATAACATTTATCGAAAATAAAAAAAGGCTATGAGCCCTTACATCAGTATTGTAACATACAAAAGTGTGAAGTATTAGTCTAGATAAGTCGTTTTTTTATCGTATAATGAACATAAGGAGGTATTATTATGCGAGTGAATATTCATGGCAAGAATTTGAAGATTACAGATGCAATGTATGAACGCGTCAATAAGAAGTTATCGTTTTTAGAGAAATACTTCAACATTGACGAAGATACAGTTGCAAACACGGTAGTTCGTACCTACCCAACGGGAATCAAGTTAGAAATAACAATTTTAACCAAAGTAGGGTATTTACGGGCGGAAGTCGTCCATGAAGATTTTTATGCAGCCTTAGATTTAGCGATGGACAAATTAGAAGATCAAATTAGAAAACAAAAAACCCGTCTTTCTAAAAAACATCGTGAAAAATTGGCTGTCGCCTTCTTAAAACAAGTGCAAGAGCTTGAAAAAGAAGATGAACCTAATGCGGAGCCAGTCCGTACAAAAACTGTTGTCGCTCAAAAAATGGATTTGGATGAAGCGATTATGAAAATGGAGATGCTTGGCCACTCATTCTTTATCTTTACTGATATTGATACCGATGCCATTGCGGTATGCTACAAGCGAAATGATGGTGGTTATGGCTTGTTAGAGACTACCTTTGAGTTATAAGTAAAAGACCCTGCGGGGTCTTTTTTTGTGGCTTGTGCACATTTGCACAATAATGTGTGCAAATGTTATGACTTCTTTTTTTAACATTTGATGATAGAATAAAAAAAGGAGGCATGCTATGATCAAACTTCAATTGGATGCTCGATGTGTTGCGATACTTAATAAACTGACTACTCATGAAGATTATGTATCACTAAATGAACTAGCTAAACATATTAATGTATCAAAAAGAAGTGTTTATTATGACCTTAATCGAATTAATGAATGGTGTGAGATGTTGGATATTGCACCACTAGTTGTCGAGCGTGCAAAAGGAATTCTTTTAAGTGGTGTGCAAAAAGAAAACATAATCAATCATTTAGAAAATGTGGAAACAGCGTACATGGTGTTGCAACCAAAAGAGCGAGCAGCCATTATCATTTGTTCTTTATTAGCACAACAAGAACCTAGTTTTATCGAGTATTTTGCCAGTGTTTGCGATGTTAGTCGTAACACGATCTTTAATGATTTTAAAGAAGTTCGTAAAAAACTAAAACGATATGGGTTAACATTGCGGTTTGAAACACACGTTGGTTATAGTGTGGAAGGATCAACGATACGCAAACGAGCTGTTTTTCTTTACTATCTTGAAACAGTAATAAATTTAAAAGAACAAGGTATTGATTTAACAAAGTTATCGTTGAACTTTTATGATCAAGAAGCGATTGAAAAAAACATGCTTCGCTTTAAAGAAATCGAACGAAAACTAAACATTACTTATGTCTCTGGTGTGTTGTTTTCATTGAGTGTGCTTGTTAGTAATATCCTTGTTAAAAATATAGCGGTGGATTTAGAAGATGTCGATCAAGAAGAGATTATGGCTTCATCAGAGTATGCTCAAATAAAAAGCGTGTTTAAACATTTGCCAAGCAACGAGCAAATTTATTTTGCGATGCACCTGTTAGGTTCGCGTGTTCAAGTACCATTAAAGAAAAAACTAGATGAAAACATCATCGAAATGTCCAAAGAAATTGTCGGTAATTTTGAGCGCATTGCATGTGTTTCTTTTCATAAAAGAGAACAACTTGTATCCATGCTTGCTCAACATTTACAAATGTCTATTTATCGTTATCGCTATGGAATTCAACTTGGAAATCCATTGATTGAAGAAATTCGAAAAAGCTACGCTGATTTGTTTGATATTACTAAAAAAGCGCTGCATTCAATGAAACAGGAGTTGGCATTTCCAATACCAAATAGTGAAGTAGCGTACATTACGATGCATTTTGGTGGGTTTTTAAAAAATCAAAGCGACACGTATCGGGTAAAAGTCATTATTGTTTGTCCTAATGGGATATCCACTGCCTATATGTTAAAAAGTGAAGTGGAATCGCTTCATCCTTCTATTGATGTGGTGGGTATTGTATCTGTGGATGAGCTTGATAAGTATTCCAATCAGGCTGATTTTGTTATTTCAACCGTGGATGTTAATGCGTACATTCCAGTGCTTCGTGTTAATCCGATTATTTCAGAAGAAGATCGAATGCGTATTTTATCGAAAATGGTTAGTGAACAAGTTCGCAGCAAACCACTTCAAAAAGTGTTGGAGAAGACACTAAAGATCGTTTCTAATTATGTAGGTGAACAAGAGTTTGAGCAAGTTAAAAAAGATATTGAAAATGCTTTTTATGCTAGTGAATATCGGCGCAACAACCCATATTCTATTTCTTTGTTGGATGTGATTACTCAACAAGACATTCACGTTGTGCAAAATGTTGCGTCGTGGCAACAAGCCATTACACTAGCATCACAACCACTTCTACAAAGCAACAAAATTAAAGAAAGTTACGTGCAATCGATGATTGATAGTGTCGATCAATATGGGCCATACATCGTCATATCCCCACAAGTTGCACTAGCGCATGCACTTCCAAAAGACAATGTCTTTTCATTAAGTGTATCCATGTTAAAAATAAATGAACCTATTTATTTTGATAATGAACAAGTTAGCGTTGTCTTAGTTTTAGCACCAATTGATGAAAAGAGTCATCTAGGTATATTAAAAGACATCATGGATTTGTTTAATCAAAGTAAGTTTGTCAAAAAACTCTTTGATGCAATTGACAGCAATACAATTTTAAATTTACTTACACAGTATCAATACCATGAAGGAGAAGAAGTTGATGAAATTGATGATTTTTGATTTAGATGGAACCTTATTAGATAAGAAAACGCACACCCTATCACAAGAAGTGGTGGATGCGATAGCCTCAGCACAAAAAAAGGGAATAAAAGTACTACTAGCAACAGGTAGACACATAGAAACAATCGATTTGTTTATTTTAAATGCGATAGCTTTTGATGGGTATGTGACTGTCAATGGTAATATTCTTTTGGATAAAAACAAAAACAAAATCGTGGATTATCCACTTTCCAAGGAAGATTTTACACAACTAACTCACTTGTGTAACCAACACAATCTTCCGTTTGCTTTTCATACACGACAAGGTATTGTAAGTGAAAAAGACAATCCAATCACACAAGCTATAGAGACAATACATCATCATAAAGATGGAATTATCATTGATGAAAACATGCATGATTATGCAGATGCAGTGTATAACTTTATGATTTATAGTGAAGATAAAGAAGCACTTCAAGTATTTAATGATCATTTTAAGCATTTAAAAACGGAAACTTTTTTTCCACATTGCTATGACCTTTATAATAAGTCCATAAATAAGGCAGTAGGGATTGATCTGTTTTTGCATAAGTTTAAATGCACTTGGAATGATGTTGTGGCATTTGGTGATTCCATCAATGATGTTTCAATGCTAGAAAAAGCAAACATTGCTTACATAATTGATAACAATAAAAACACATTGGATCATTTAAACATCCCCATGATCAAAGGGGGGCCTTTATCCAGTGAGTTTCCACAAATTATCCAAAAACATAGCAAGATTGCGATCAATGATTTAACAAGCGATGAAGTGTTAATAAGAATGAATGACAATCGTTTAAAAATGACACTGTTAATAGCCGCTTCGTTTTTTATTTTTGGCATTCAATCGATGTTTATTGCCCAAAATGATCGATGGATACTTTATTTTTCTTTAAGTGTGATCATGAGTGTTTTAGCAGCATTAATCATGCGAAAAAAGAAACAGTAAATGTGTGAAAAATATGTGAAGTAACGTTTTGCACAATCGAGTGTGTAAAGATTGTGCTTGAGTCAACTAAAGTGCGTTGTTAAGATAAACCTGTAAGATGAGGTTTATGAAAGGGGAAACTATGGCAGCATTGGTAAAAAAAGAATTTGTTCAGGTTGTCGAAAGAGTCGATGATTGGACCCAAGCAATTGAATTGAGTATGGAACCATTACTAAAACATGAGTGTATTGAACGAAGATATGTTGAAGCAATTTTTGATAAGACTCTAAAGTATGGTCCTTATTATGTCATTGCTCCAAAAATAGCCATGCCTCATGCTTCCTTTGATCAAGGTGTGTTATCCAAAGCAATTTCGGTATTGTTAATTAAACAACCAGTGAAATTTTCTAAAGATGGTTTCGATGTGCATCTTGTTGTTGGTTTGGCAGCAACAGATTCTCAAAGTCACCTACAATCATTGGTTAAATTATCAGAAATGTTGGATAATGGAGAAACACTCGATCAAATTTTAGAAGCTTCATCAAGCGAAGAACTTTATGAGTTCTTTAGAAACATTTAGTACAGGGGAATTTGTACAAAAGGAGGAATAGTTAGTTATGGAAAACGTATTACTGTTTTTACAAGATGTGTTGTCTACTCCTGCATTATTAATTGGTGCTATGGCTTTGATTGGTTTAATTGCACAAAAAAGACCAATTGAAGAAGTTATTAAAGGCACACTTAAAACCATTCTTGGTTTTATTATCATTGGTGCTGGTGCAGGTGTCTTGGTTGGATCACTAAATTTCTTTGGTGATTTGTTCAACTTTGCTTTCGGTGTTCAAGGTGTTGTGCCTAACAACGAAGCTATCGTATCGTTGGCATTAAATGAATATGCTCAAGCTACAGCACTTATTATGGCTTTTGGTATGATTGCCAATATTTTATTAGCACGCTTTTCAAGTTGGAAGTATATCTTCTTAACCGGTCACCATACGTTGTATATGGCTGCATTGATTGCGGTTGTGTTAACAGTTGGTGGTTTAGAAGGATGGCAACTAATCGTTGCTGGTAGTGCTTTGCTTGGATTTACCATGGTCTTCTTCCCAATGTTGGCTCAAAAAACAATGGTGAAAATTACTGGTGAAGAAAACATTGCATTTGGTCACTTTAGCACACTTGGCTATGTGTTCTCAGCATGGTTAGGTACAGTTTTTGGAAAAGGTTCAAAATCAACGGAAGAAATTAAATTCCCAAAACGTTTATCTTTCTTACGTGATACATCTGTTGCGATTGCATTAACGATGTTCTTGTTCTTTTTCTTAGTATCAATCATTGCATCGTTTAAAGATGGCTATGACATGGCTATGACTGGTGGTATGAACTGGTTCTTATTCTCAGTCATTCAAGCGTTAACTTTTGCTGGAGGAGTTTATGTGGTTCTTGCAGGGGTTCGTCTGCTTATTGCAGAAATCGTTCCAGCATTTAAAGGGATTTCAGAAAAAATCGTTCCTAATGCAAAACCTGCACTTGATTGCCCAATCGTCTTTCCATTTGCGGAAAACGCAGTATTGATTGGTTTCCTTGTTTCATTTTTAGGTGGTATTGCTGGATTAGGTATCTTAGTAGCTCTTGGTGGAACTTTCTCATTGCCACTAATTCTACCTGGTGTTATTCCACACTTCTTTACAGGTGCAACCGCTGGTGTCTTTGGTAATGCAACTGGCGGACGTCGTGGTGCGATTATTGGATCATTTGGTAATGGATTACTAATTACTTTCTTACCTGCATTTTTGATGCCAGTATTAGGTACTTTAGGATTTGCAAACACAACATTCTCTGACGCTGACTTTACAGCTGTTGGTATTGTAATGGGTAATGTTGCAAATGTAGTTCAAGGAAATGGATTATTAATTGTTTCACTATTAATCTTCTTATTACCAGTCGTTTTAGGTCTTGTCAAAACTAAAAAAGCATAGTTTAATGAAAGGGTAAGCGTTACGTTTACGCAATCAAATAGGAGGACATCTAGTGATCAAAAAGATTCAATGTGTTTGTGGTAGTGGCTTAGGATCATCGTTTCTAGTCGAAATGAATGTCAAAAAAGCATTAACTAAGTTCGGTGTATCCGATATTGAAGTTAGTCATAGCGCTGCGACAGATGTCTACAAAGGTGCTGCTGATTTGTTTGTTTGTGGTAAAGATATGTATGATATTTTAAATCCATATGGACCATGTTTGGTCTTAACAAACATCATCTCTGCATCAGAATTAGAAGAGAAGTTAGAAGCTTATTTAAAACAAGAAGGTGTTCTATAACACCTTCTGCTTTTTTTGGAGGTTAAAAGCAATGAATTCAAATGAAGTTTTTGCAATGAGAGTACGCTTAGAAACATGCAAGATGCTTAAAGCTCGTGGGTTTGGTCATCTTGGAGGTGCTTTAAGTATCGTTGAAGTGCTTTCAGTGTTGTTTAATGATGTAATGTCTGTTGATCCACAAAACCCACAAGATCCTTCGCGGGATTATTTTGTGTTATCGAAAGGGCATGGTGGACCTTCTTATTATTCTACCTTAGCATTAAAGGGTTTCTTTGATGTTTCATTGTTAAGCACACTTAACAATAACCAAACAAACTTGCCTTCACATCCAGACCGTACAAAAACAATCGGTATCGATGTGACAACAGGTTCACTGGGTCAAGGAATCTCATTGGCAGTAGGACTTGCGAAAGGCTTTAAAATGTCTGAGAAGTCCAATCAAGTGTATTGTGTTATTGGAGATGGTGAATGCAACGAAGGTCAAGTTTGGGAAGCTATTCAATTTATTGCTCACCATCAATTAGATAACTTACTTATCTTTATTGATGAGAATCATAAACAGTTGGATGGTACGACACAAAGTGTACTTAATCCTTTTGATTTGGCAAAGAAAGTAGAAGCATTTGGTCTGTTTACTCAACGTGTCGATGGTGGTGATGTCGATGCCATCAAAGAGGCTATTACACGTGCAAAAAGCAAGAAAACAGTCGCAAGTTGTATCGTTTTAGATACAGTTAAAGGTCAAGGTATTCCTTACTTTGAACAAATGGATGATAATCACCACATTCGTTTTGATGAAACATCCATGGCTCAACTTGATAGTGCCATTGAGTCATTAGAAAAGAAATTGTTGGAGGTATCTCATGATTAAACCATTTGATCGCAATCAAACAACTGAAATGAGAGCGGTATATGCTCAAACACTCATTGACATGATGAGCAAAAACAAAGATGTTGTCATTATGGACGCAGATTTAGTGAGTGCTTCAGGTACAAAAAAAGTGTTTGATTCCTTTCCAAAGCAAAGCATTAACATGGGGATAGCGGAAGCAAACATGATGGGTGTTGCTGGGGGATTGTCCTTAAGTGGTAAAATTCCTTATGTGCATACCTTTGCGCCGTTTGCGACTCGTCGTGCTTATGATCAGATTTATTTATCGGGTGCATATCAGCAAGCAAACTTTCGTATTTTAGGTTCTGATCCTGGTTATTGGGCTGCTCATAATGGTGGTACCCATACATCAGTTGAAGATTTAGCCTTAATGCGTGTTATTCCAACCATGAATGTCTTAGTACCAGCAGATGCTGTGGCGCTTAAATGGATGCTTCATTACACTGAAAAAGCATATGGGATGTTTTATATTCGCATGGGTCGAAAAGACTATGTGGATCTTTATCAAGAAGACGCAACCTTTGAACTTGGTAAAGTGAATGTCTTATGTGAAGGTAAAGATGGCGTTATCTTTGCGATTGGTGAAATGGTTGCAGAAGCCATGGATGCGGCTATGATAGTTAAACAACAATTTAATCTTGATGTGGCTGTTGTCGATGTGTTTAGTTTAAAGCCATTAGACAAAGAAGGTATAATAAAGCAATCTCATAATAAGAAGTTTGTTATTACTGCAGAAAATCATAGCATCATCAATGGTTTAGCAAGTGCTGTCAGTGAAGTACTAGTGGAAAGTGAAAATCATCCACCACTTCGTAAAGTGGCCATTCATGATCGTTTTGGAGAAGTTGGTACCATCGACTACTTATCAAAAACGTATCAAGTAAATGCTGAAAATATTGTAAAAGCGATCAAGGAGTTTGTCTAAACTCCTCAGACCGTCGACTAATAAAGGTTGGCGGTCTTTTTACGTTCTATCGACTGTTTCACGTGTTATTCATTGAACTTAAAGCCTAGCTTTAGTATACTAAGTTGTGGACTAGGAGCGTGTATTATGATTGTTGTAAATAAAATAAGTAAAAAGTATGGGAAAGTATTGGCGGTAGACAATGTAAGTTTACAAGCACAACCTGGTAAAATTACAGTTTTATTAGGACCAAATGGTGCTGGTAAGTCAACGACGATAAAAAGTATTGCGGGATTACTAAACTTTGATGGTGACATATACGTTAATGATTATAAAAATATAAGCGTAGAGGCGAAAAGAAGTTTTGGCTATGTATCGGAAGTGCCAATGCTTTATGATGCATTAACGGTCAAAGAACATTTACGATTTGTACTTAAATCGTATAAAAAAGAGGAAGATTTAGAAAAGATTGAAAGCTTACTCAAACAGTTTAATTTATCGGATCATCAAGATAAACTAGCTAAAGAACTTTCCAAAGGGATGAGTCAAAAATTATCGTTTTTATGTGCGTTAATCATTGAACCACAAGCATTGCTTGTGGATGAACCATTACTTGGGTTAGATCCTCAAGCGATTGAACAAATGCTTCAAACCTTAGTAGAGTTAAAAAACAATGGTGTTTCTATTTTATTAAGTACACATATTATTGATATGATTCAAGATTTTTATGATGAAGCTTTTATTATGGATCAAGGAAAAATTGTGACTCATATCATTAAAGAAGAAGACACTCTACCATTAAAAACAATCTTTTTTGAACAAGTAGGGAAGATTTTATGAGTTCATTAGTTTACTTAATAACTAGAAAAACATGGGGAGTAATTCGAGGGTGGTATCGTAAACCACTTAGTGCCATTTTAACATCGCTTGCATTGTTGTTTGTGGGTGGTCTTTTAGTCGGGTTAGTTTTATCACCAAGTAGAAGTGATCTAGTGGACTTTTCCATTGTTTCAATTTTATTAACAGGAGTTTTTGTAGGAATATTTACTTTTTCTTTACTAAGTAAAAATAAAGCATTAGTGTATCAAAACGATGCTTCTTTTGTCTTAGCGGGACCCTTTAGTAAAAAACAAGTGTTAGGGTATGTACTTATGAATGATGTAACCCAAAACATTTGGATGACGTTAATTTTTAGTAGTTACATTTTAATTTTTTCTCGTGGAGCAATTGGTAGTATTGGCAATTTTTTCTTGTTGTTTTTTGCGATCTTTTTATTTAGTGGTGTAATGCTTATTTGCACTTCTTATGATTATGTCTTAGAAAAGGGAATTGCCAAGTATAGTATAATCAAAAAGATTGGTCTTACTTTACTTGTTGGTGGGTTTTTGCTCTTTGCTTTTTTAATTGCTATGAGAAGTGGTATTGATATTACTACACCATACACGTTGTTTTCAAATAATCATTTGCATTGGTACCCTGTCTTTGGATGGTTTTTAGGACTTCTTTATCATGGTTTTATGGGAAAATTTTTCATGGTCGTTGTGTATGTTTTCTTATTAGCACTACTTGGAGCTGTCGTTGGCTGGTTGTTTTTTAACACGAAGATTGACTTTTATGAAGCGGCGATGATGGATTCACAGCGAATTCAAGTCATTGTGGATAAAGCAAAAAGTGGCAACACCGCTGATTTAGCAATGATGAATAAAAAGTTAAAGTCTAAGCAAGGAAAGTTTTCTAGTGGTGCACTTGCTATATGGTCTAGCTATGTGTTACAAATGCGTAAATCTAATCAGTTTATTAAAATAGGAGATTTTATTTTCTTTAGTATGTATACAGCCATTGCTTATTTTACAGGATCACTTGAATCGTACATTATGATGATAAGTATCGTGGTGTTTATTACGATTAACAGTGATGCCCTTACCTATGAGTTAAAAAGGCCGTATGTGTATTTAATACCCGATTCATCGTTTAAAAAAATGTTGGTGCTTCTTTTACCCATGATGTATCGCATGGTTATTATCACTGTTTTAGGTGGTGTGATGAGCATGGTGTTGTTTGAACAAACAATCGGTGGTGCACTCTTTTTTGTCCTTACCTTATGGGGAATTGCACTAGTGTTAATTGCAGGCAGTGTGTTTACACTTAAAGTACTTAAAGGAAATAAAAACCCACTTGTCGAACAACTTATACGTATGCTTATTATTGCGATTGCCTTAGTACCTTCTATTATCTTAGTTGTGGGATTAACACTGACAGTACTACCATTAGATTCACCAAACTGGTTTATGACTGTGTCAATCGTTGTGCTAATGATCAATAGTGGTTTATCATTAGGGATTGTAAAGTTATCGTCCAACATGCTTGAAGGATCTGACATGTTTGTATAAAGCGCAACCAGCGCTTTTTTTCTGAATGAAAAACAATGAAAACAAAACTAATAAGTGCAAAACTTTCACTAATAAATGAAAAACTCTTTACATTTACTCTTTTTCGCACTAAAATAGAAAAGTAAAAAAACGGAGGATAATGTGATGGCTCATATGTATGATGATTTTAAAATGTATTTGTGTGATAAAACAACATTAAAAGAAAGGCTGCCATTTCCGGTATACAAGAAGTTTCGGGATGTTCAAAAAAATGAACAAACCATGGATAGTGAAACGGCAGACGCATTAGCACACGCAATGAAAGTGTGGGCGCTTGAAAAAGGGGCAACCCATTATGCGCATTGGTTTTTTCCGATGACAGGATCAACGGCTCAAAAACACGATGCCTTTTTAGAACCGGTAGAAGATGGATTTCCAATGGCTCGCTTTAATGGTAAAGCACTCATTAAAGGCGAAGCTGACGGCTCAAGCTTTCCAAGTGGTGGATTACGCGCTACCTTTGAAGCAAGAGGCTATACGTATTGGGATATCACTTCGCCGGTTTTTATACGCGATCATGTGTTGTGTATTCCATCGATTTTTGTTTCTTATCATGGAGAATCGTTGGATGAAAAGGCACCACTGCTTAAGTCAATGGATGCTGTATCCACTTGTGCAACATCACTTTTGCATACCTTAGGGTATCATGATATAAAGCGTGTCATTCCGATGCTTGGCCAAGAACAAGAATACTTTTTAGTGGATGAAACGTTGTATAAAAAACGATTAGACTTAAAATTAGTAGGTCGTACTTTATTTGGGGTTGCACCAAGCAAAGGACAAGATAGTGAAGATCATTATTTTGGGTCAATACCTGATAAAGTGATGGCGTTTATGCAAGATGTCAACCATGCTTGTTGGAAATTAGGTATTTTCTCAAAAGTAGAACATAATGAAGTAGCGTTTAATCAATTTGAGATTGTGCCTATGTATGCGCCAGTTCATATTTCCATTGATCAAAACCAACTCATTATGGATATCTTAAAGAAAACCGCCAAAAAACATGGTTTAGCATGCTTGTTGCATGAAAAGCCATTTGTTGGTATTAATGGTTCTGGTAAACATAATAACTGGTCACTAACAACCAACACGAACATTAATCTATTTGATCCGGGTGATAGTGTGCAAGAAAACATTCGTTTTCTATTGTTTGTGGTTGCCCTATTAAAAGGAATAGATCAATATGCACCACTGCTTCGTTTAGCTTCTTCAAGTGCAGGCAATGATCATCGTCTAGGAGCCAATGAAGCGCCACCAGCAATTATTTCTGTGTATCTAGGGGAATTACTTGAGTATTTACTAAACGACATAGAAAACAACACACCGACCTTTATAGACAACCAGAAAAAACAAACACCATTAAAAAACTTAGCGGAAATACCAACGGAGTTTTCTGATCGCAATCGTACATCCCCGTTTGCTTTTACAGGGAGTAAGTTTGAGTTTCGTATGGTTGGATCATCTAAATCAGCTGCACTTGTGCATACAATTTTAAACACAATCATGGCACAAAACATTCAAGAGATTGATGAAGCACTTCAACAAGTAGCTCAAGAAAAACGCTTTGATCATGCTATTTCGATTATTAAAGACACTTATAAAGCATCCAAACGTATTTTGTTTAATGGAGATGGCTATTCTCAAGAGTGGGTTGCTTTAGCGAAAAAACGTGGTTTACCTAACTTGTCTAGTTTTAGTGAAAGTGTTGATTATTTACTTGCAGAAGATGCTGTAGCTTTATTTGAGAAGTATCATGTATTAACGTCCTCTGAACTTGAAGCACGTGCTGAAATATTGCACGATCAATTTGTAAAAGCCATTGTCTTTGAAAGTAAAACAGCGTGTGAAATGATTGAGCGACAAATATTACCCGCTGCTATTTATGAATTAAAAGGACTGAGTGATGTGCAATCAAAGTCAGTGTACATAAAGCATAAAAAACAAACATTAGAAGCAAGTATTGATGCTTGTGCTAATCATGTGGATAAAATAAAAGAATTATTACAAGAGGCTGATAAAATAACCCAACTTTCTAAAAAAGGTGAATTTATGCATAACGCATTGCGTCCTCAACTTCAAAAATTACGGGAATGTGCGGATGTGTTAGAAGAAAACATTGCGGCTAACCAATATCCAATTCCTACCTACACCGATTTACTTTTTAGTTTTGACTAAGTGATTACCGTTAAAAGGGGAGTATGATATAATATTTGCAAACCTTATGTAGGAGGCAATCATGTCATTAACTCAACCTTTAACCAAAGAATTATATGAAGATGTAAAATTAAAAAACAAAGGTCAACGTGAATTTCAACAAGCAGTGCTTCACTTTTTAGAAACAATTGATCCACTTTTAGATCAGTCGGAGTATTTTGAAGAAGGATTATTAAAACGATTTTTAACAGCTGATCGTATTATCGCCTTTAAAGTCGTTTGGCAAGATGATAACAATAAAGTCCAAGTAAACAAAGGCTATCGTGTTCAACATAATAATGCCCTAGGTCCTTACAAAGGAGGATTACGTTTTCATCCAAGTGTTAACTCCTCCATCATTAAGTTTTTGGCGTTTGATCAAACACTAAAAAATGCTTTAACCGATTTACTTATTGGAGGGGCAAAAGGTGGCTCTGATTTTAACCCTAAAGGCAAATCCGATAATGAAATCATGCGTTTTACACAAGCATTTATGAGTGAACTGCATCATTATTTAGGGCCAGATTGGGATATACCAGCTGGTGATATTGGGGTTGGTTATCGTGAGATTGCTTTCATGGTTGGAAAACTTAAACAACTTCGCCGTAGTATTGATGGTACCCTTACGGGAAAACCAGTCGGTTATGGTGGGTCACTCATTCGAAAAGAAGCGACCGGGTATGGTTTGTTGTATTTTATGGAAGCATTACTTAACCATTTTCATCAATGTGATTTTACTGATAAAAAAGTCATTGTCTCTGGTTCGGGTAATGTGGCTATCTATGCCGCAGAAAAAGCAGTGTCACTTGGTGCAAAAGTTATTGCGATGAGTGATTCAAGTGGGTATGTCACTAATCCTGATGGATTAAATATAGAGCACATAAAAAAAGTAAAAGAAGAAAATCGTCAACGCATTGATAAAGTATGCCATTACGATAAAAAAGCCACCTTTGTAAGTGAAGGTAGCATTTGGCAATGCGAGTGTGATGTAGCACTACCATGTGCAACACAAAATGAAGTGACACTGGATGATATTAAAGCACTACACAAACAAAATGTATTGGCCATTGGTGAAGGGGCAAACATGCCACTTACAGAAGAAGCCATGGACTATGTCAAAGAAAACAACATCATTTTAGCACCAGGTATTGCTAGCAATGCTGGTGGGGTTGCGGTAAGCGCTCTTGAAATGTCACAAAATGCTTCTAAATTGATGTGGAGTAGTGAAGAAGTAGATCAACGTCTTCAACACATTATGGCAAACATCTTTACAGAAGTTTTAACAACTGCCCAACAATTTAACCACGGTTCTAATTTAATTTTAGGAGCACAACTTGCTGGTTATTTAAAAGTAGCGAAAGCCATGGTTGAACAAGGCATTGTGTATTAAAGTTGTAAATAAAAAAGGACAATGTCCAACATAAACAAAAGCGATGATTCCTTATGTGAACATCGCTCTTTTTAATGCATATTCAATGATCATGCCATAAAATATGCCAGCTATAAAACTAATGCTATCGACAAACCCAGTCGCGCTATAAAAGGCAAACGACACAAGTAAACCAACAAATGCTCCTCTAAATAAGGAAGCGTTCAATGATCTGTGTGGCCATGAAACATGATGGTTCAGTGCAACCAGCAAGTACACTCCATAAACGAACGATCGAAAAAGAAGATTTTAAAGAGTACTACCACCACATGGGACTTTGTTTTGTGCCCGTGCGTCAAGCACTGGATATTCGTCCTTACAATGTCGTAGATGCGCTATTTAACGATGATAAGGCCATTGAAAAAGAGTTCAAAGGGTGGTATGAAAATAAGGAACACTCTTTTATGTATTTTAATAATAACAACCAGTGGGTTGGATGTGGCTTACTCAATGGCTCTGATATGGATGATATTTTTGTGTTAGAGTATCATCAAAAGCATGGTTATGGTGCACAGATTGTGCGAGACTTACTAAACCATGCACAAAAAAACAACATTTTGCTATATACAGGCTTTGTTGCTTATAACAAACATGCTGGAAAATTGTATGAAGACCATGGGTTTGTCCCTTATAAAGAGGTTACGTATTATCGTTGGCTAAACAATGATTAAGGTCACTTTAAAAAGTTAATCATGTTACAGGTTAAAAAGGTAGTTAGTGTAATGATTAAGTTAGAGTATAAGCGCTAGTATAAGGTAAGTAAACGACAAATCATGCTTGTAAAATCAAGTGAATTTTTATGCGCTGGTTGGATGTACAGTTGACTACTTTGTGCTATAATATGAACTATGTGGAGGTATCACAATGACCTTTAAACAAAAGATAAAAGATTTTATAAGTCCGATAGAGGATGAAGAACTACTAGAACTATCACAAGAGGAGGCGAGTGCGTTGAGTGAGTATGAAAAGCCACACAACAAAAACATATCAAAAATACCAGCAGATGCTAAAATGGTGTTGTTTGAGCCTCGGTCCTTTGATGAAGCCGAAGAAGTGGCTCGTCATTTAAAAGGACAACGTGCAGCGGTTGTTAATTTACACCGGTTACCAAAAGAGTATTCACAACGTTCCATTGATTTTTTAACGGGTGTTATTTTTGCCCTTGATGGAACGATCCAAAAGATTGGTCATAACGTTATTTTATGCACACCAAAAAGCATTGGTGTTGCTGGTGAAATAAGTTTTGATTATAGTGAGGAGTAGTCAATGAGTCAGCAAGAACGATTTCGAATACTGAAAAAGGGTTACGATCGTTTTGCTGTGGATGAAACGATTGATGCTCTACATAAAGAGTTAGAAGATGTTTCTAAAAAACTAGAAGTGTATAAAAAACAAAGTGATCTTGCCAATCAAGAAATGGCAGATATGAAACGAAAATACACAAGTCTAGTGAATGAACTAATCGCAAAGGAAAATGCTGCGGATGATATTGCCCGCTTGGCACTTCGTGAAGCAAATGTTATGATAGAAAAAGCAGGCGATCATGCAGATATTATTTTAAAAGAAGCACTAGCAACTGCAAGAACATTGCTTGGTGAGCTTGTACGAATTGCAAGTGAAGCCAATGTAAGTAAAACACAACTGCAAAGCAAGATTTCGGAAATTTCTCAGTTAATTGATGGCCTAGAATTTCCACAAACAAAACCATTTGAATGGATACATAAAGACAACGATCAAGACAACAACCCTAGTCAGTGAAGTAATAGAGAGTTAATGAAGTGCTGAAAGTTAACCTTCACCCTAATGTTTATCCCTTGTGAGTCATGTTTATGAAAGTTAGTAGTAAACATCGTAACCGGCGTTAACGGAAAATAAGGTGCATAAAGAAATTTTATGAACTAAGGTGGTAACGCGTAATCTCGTCCTTAGAGGACGTTTTTTTATTGGAAAGGATATCGAAGATGGAATACAAAGACACACTATTAATGCCTAAAACAGCATTTGAAATGCGAGGCAACTTAAACAAGAAAGAACCAGACATACAAAAGCGATGGGAACAAGAGCAACTTTACTTTAAAATGTTAGAAAAACACAAAGACAATGAGTTGTTTGTGTTGCATGATGGTCCTCCCTATGCCAATGGGAACATACATATTGGTCATGCACTAAATAAAATATTAAAAGATATTGTTGTGCGCTCTCATTTTATGTTGGGATACAAAACCCCATTTCGTCCTGGTTGGGACACCCATGGGTTGCCCATTGAAACAGCATTAGCGAAAGCGGGTGTTAACCGTAAAGAAATGAGCATTGCACAATTTCGAAAAAAATGTGAAGAATACGCATTAAAACAAGTTGATTTGCAAAAAGCCGACATGAAAAAACTTGGTACAGTGGCGGATTATGATGATCCATACATTACTTTAAAACCAGAATATGAAGCACAACAAATTCGCGTGTTTGCTTCGATGGCTAGTCAAGGGATGATTTATAAAGGGCTAAAACCAGTGTATTGGTCTTATTCGAGTGAGTCTGCTTTAGCTGAAGCTGAAATTGAGTATCATGATAAAAAAGACATGGCTATTTATGTCAGCTTTGATGTGCTTGATGGTAAAGGTGTCTTAGAAGCAGGGGATAAATTTGTTATTTGGACCACTACTCCTTGGACCATTCCTGCTAACTTAGCCATTTCTCTTAATCCTGAGATGGATTATGTCAAGGTTGCGACAAAAAAAGGAAACTTAATTGTTTTAAAAGAGTTAGTTGACTCACTAATGAAACAATTTGAGTTAGAAGAGTTTGATGTAGTTAAGCAATTTAAAGGCATTGATTGTGAGTATATCACAACCCAACATCCACTTTATCAAGATCGAGAATCGCTTGTTATTGTCGGTGATCATGTTAGTGCAGATGCGGGTACGGGTTGTGTTCATACTGCACCAGGTCATGGTGTGGAGGACTTTATCGTTGGCCAACAATATAAACTACCAGCTTTTTGTCCTGTCGATGAACAAGGTAAAATGACAGCAGAAGCAGGGGATTGGTTAGTAGGATTACACGTTGAAAAAGCAAACAAAGAAATTACTGTAAAATTAGATGAACTTGGTGCTTTGTTGCATCATCATTGGATCACCCATAGTTACCCACATGATTGGCGTACAAAAAAACCAGTTATCTTTCGAGCTACCACACAATGGTTTGCCTCGATTGATAAAATCCGTGCTACCTTGTTAGAACAAATTGACAATGTGCATTGGATGCCAAGTTGGGGAAAACTACGCATGCACAACATGATTAAAGATCGTGGTGATTGGTGTATTTCTCGTCAACGTGCTTGGGGAGTACCTATTCCTATCTTTTATGGAGAAGATGATCAACCAATTTTAGATCCAGAGGTGTTTGAACATGTGGCACAGCTATTTGAAAAACATGGTTCTAACATTTGGTTTGAACAAGAAGCCAACGACTTATTACCTCAAGGTTACACCCATCCTTCTTCACCTAATGGTGAATTTAGAAAAGAAACAGACATCATGGATGTATGGTTTGATTCAGGCTCATCCTTTTCAGGAGGGTTACTTAAAAAAGAACATACTTATCCTGTTGATTTATACTTAGAAGGTTCTGATCAATATCGTGGGTGGTTTAACTCTAGTTTGATTATTTCAACCGCCACCAACAATACTGCACCGTATAAAAATGTTCTTTCTCATGGGTTTGTCTTGGATGATGGTAAAGGCGAAAAAATGAGCAAATCATTAGGAAATGTAGTTGACCCTAATAAGGTCACATCCACCTTAGGTGCAGATATCTTACGATTATGGGTAGCAAGTGTTGACTTTACCTCGGATGTTCGTATTAGTGATGAACTATTAAAGCAAGTTGTGGAAAACTACCGTAAAATCCGTAATACCTTCCGCTTTATGATGGGTAATTTAGATGACAATACCTTTACTAGTGAACATGTACTACCAATAAAAGAGTTACATAAAGTCGATCAATATGTGCTTAAACAAGTACGTGATGTTTTAGAGATTGCGAAAAAGGCATACGTTGAGTATGACTACAACGTGTTAGTATCAAAAGCGACAACACTACTTACCAACACCTTAAGTGCGTACTACTTAGACTTTGCAAAAGATATTTTATACATTGAGAAAAAAGATGATCTAAGACGTCGCCAAGTTCAAAGTGTGCTCTATTTAAGTTTAGATGCACTAGTGCGCATTTTTGCGCCAATCTTAGTGCACACCGCAGAAGAGCTGTGGGATCATTTAAATGCGAAAGAGTCAATTCATTTACAAACTTTTGCTCAAAAACTTGACGTGCCATTTACTTCTGAAGATGAGCAAGCTTGGAAATGGTTGTTTGACTTTAGAGAAGATGTATTTAAAGCACTAGAAAATGCACGTGCAGAGAAAGTAATTGGTAAATCCTTAGAAGCACATGTTAAGTTAAATGTAAGTGAAAGTGAAAAACAACTCATTGAAACATACATTAATACACCAGCATTAGCTCAGTGGCTTATTGTTTCAAAAGTAACCTTTGATGAAAGTGTAATCCAACAATTTGATGTTGTGAAAATAGACATTGAAAAAGTAACTGGCCATACTTGCCCACGTTGTTGGAATGTTAGTGATTCAACAGCAGATGATCATTTATGTGATCGTTGTGCCAATGTATTAGCGGATTAATTAAAAAATGTTACATTACCAATAAGGTGTAAACAAAAACAATCGCAAGTGAGTTCACTTGCGATTTGTTTATTCTCTTGTTTTATTAATGATGTGCTCAACAACAAGCATCATTGGGTCTAATCGTTTAAGTTGATGATTAAGGTAATCTTGTACAACACCAATTTCTGTACAACCAGATAAGATAACATCCACACCTTTTTCTACAAGATGATCACTTACTTCATTGAGTAAGCTCGTCGAATACAATGTTGTGTGTTTGCTTTTGATGCCATTGGTTGGATGATGAATGGCATCCATGATTTTTTGTTGGAAAGGTTCATCAGGGTATATGAGTGTTATGTTGTTTAGTTGTTCAAACAAACCAATTTCTTGGGTACCATTGGTGGCAAGGATACCTATTTTTTTAATGTGTGGGTGTTTGTTAATGAAATCTTGTAGCACATCAAACACATCCACTAGTTCAAAATCAGCTTCTTTCATCATGTCATTATAAAAAGCATGCGCTGTAAAACATGGCATCATCGCTATATCTACATTGGCATGATTAAGTAATTCAACCGACTCTTTTAGTTTTTCAAGTGGAGAAGGGCCATTATGTAAAAGCGCAGAGGTGCGATCTTCAATTTGCGCATGATTGTCCACAATAATACGTGGATAGTCTTGATCTTTTTTAGCTTGGGCTAAGTGAATGAGGGCATTAAAGTAATAAGCGGTAGCATACGATCCCATGCCTCCGATGATACCGAGTGTAGTTTGATTCATAGTAGGTCTCCTTACTATCAATATATCAAAACAAACACATTATAACAACAAACATCGCACACTATCGTTTAAAAAATCATGTTTCAATGATACAATAGATAAGGATTGCAAAGGAAAAAAGGCTTATGATTACTTCGTTAGATAATAAAAAAGTAAAACAATGGATGAAGTATCATCAACAAAAATACCGTGAACAAGACAAGGTATTTTTAGTTGAAGGTGAACATTTGATACAAGAAGCGTACAAACATCAACACTTAAAAGAGTTATTCATACAAGAAGATGTTGATTTTAAGCTGGATAACATTAAAACAAGCATCGCCACTTCAAAGGTGATGAAAAAACTATCGAAAGTTCAATCCGCACAAACCATGATTGGTTTATGCACACTTCCTAATCTACCTATAAAGTCCAATCATCGTGTTTTTTTGTGCGATAACATTCAAGATCCAGGTAATTTAGGAACGATTATTCGTACCGCCTTAGCCTTTAATTTTGACGCTATATATTGTTCAAAGGACACGGTAGATTTTACCAATGACAAAGTAAGTCGTGCTACTCAAGGTGCATTGTTTCAAATGCCGATAAAAGTAGTGGATATTAAAGAAATAATTATAAGCCTTAAAAAGCAAGGTGTGCATGTGGTTAGTTGTGCCCTTGATGATAGTGCAACTTCCTTTATTAAACCTTTGTCTAAGATGGCGTTTATCTTAGGCAATGAAGGAAATGGCATCTCACAAGATATCATTGCATTAAGTGATCAAACATACAAAATTGACATTCAACACATTGATTCACTCAATGTGGCAATTACAGCAGGTATTGTGGCTCATCAATTTAAAGGAAGTGATGTTCAATGAGTTATACTTTTTATCCGAATTTACCCAAAAAAGAACACGATGAATTTGCACAACATCATCCACTAGCAACGCTCTCTCAAGATTCACGTTGGGGAGAAGTAAAAAGCGAGTGGAAAAAGCAGTTTGTCGGTTTAAAATACAACGACACCCTTGTGGCTAGTGCCCAAGTGTTTATACGGCAATTACCTTTAGGCTTATCGATGGTGTACATCGCACGTGGTCCACTTCTTGATTATGATAATCAAGAAGTAGTAGAGAACTTCTTTGCACATGCTAAAAACCATTTTAAGCAGTTTGGTCGAGTCATGATCAAGTTTGATCCACCCATCATCCTTTCACAAAGCACATATGAAGACTACACTTATCAACCAGATGAACAACATAAGGTGATTGTAAATCTTGCTAGAGTGGGGGCACAGTTTCAAGGGTTTAGTCAAAACTTATACAAGTATGCTCAACCTCGTTATGTCTCTCAATTAACCAAACAAGTGTATACGAGTAAAGGGTATTCTAAAAGTGCAAACCGTCATATTAAACATGCACAAAAAAAAGGTGTGGAAATACAACGAATAGACATTGATCAAATCGAGCGATTTGCTAAAATAATTGCATTTACTGAAAAACGCAAAAACATTGGCTTGCGTAATCTTGCGTATTTTAAACGAATCATGCAAGCATTTCCACAGGATAGTTATGTGATTATGGCTATGTTAAACCAACGAAAAATGTTGGATTCTGCCAATGAAAACATGAAAGTCTTTAAAGAAAAACTAGCGAACTTGAAAGAAAACAGTAATTCTTACAACAAAGTATACGATCAATATCAAGCAGCCATCACGGAGAAAAAAAGACTAGAAGAAAACATTAAACAAGATGGTGAAATTGTGGATATATCAGGGTTGTTTGCACTAAAAACTCAACATTCGGTTGATTTATTGTACATGGGTCTTAATGATCATTATCGTAAATACCGTTCTCCACACTTTTTATATGATCAAGCCATTAATTGGGCGTTTGATCAAGGATATGACCTAGTGGATTTTGGAGGGATGGCTGGCACCTTAGATGATGGATTAAGTCAGTTTAAGTCGAGTTTTAATGCGCATGTAGTAGAAATGATTGGGGAATTTGATATAGTGTTATCCCCGATATTGTATAAATTGTATTTAAAAGGGTGGCCACAACTAAAGAAATTGATGTTGTTTTTTAAACGAAAGGAAACTAACCAAGATGCTGGAAGTTAAAACAATTGATGCTAATACAAACGATCAGTTTGTTTTAGCGTCTAACTACGCACATTATCAAAAAACATCCATGTATGCTCAATTTTTGCAGTTTACACATAAAGCAACCATTGAGTATCTCGGGTTTTATGATCAACAACAGCTAAAAGCAACCGCCATGGTGTTGATTAGACGTTGGCTTGGTGTTTTTAGTTATGCGTATATTCCTTCAGGAATTTGTGTGGATTACTCTGACGCTACTTTACTAAAGCAAACCCATCAAGCTCTTGCTCAACTTGCATCAGTGCGTTCTTGGTTTTTACTTCGAATTGACCCTAATGTACAACGAAAAGAAAAAGACATTAAAGGCAACGACATAAAAGATGGTTTTAATAATGAATGGGTTACAAACACCTTAGAAAATCTAAACTATCAACACAAAGGGTATGGCTATGGCTATGATGGATCATGGCGTGATCGTTTTACCTTAGTTTTAGATTTAAATCCTCCTTTAGAACAACTCATTAATAACTTTGCTCGTGATAAACGAAATTTTTACCGTCGTCAATTAAAGATGGGAATTACAACAGTAGTTGATCAAAAGCAAGGGGTTGAATATTTAGCAGAGTTTGAAAAACAACTAACAAAAGAACATGGTTTTAAACCAAAACCAGTGTCGTATTTTAAAAAGTTATGTGAATTTTATGGAGAACATGCTCATGTGTTTGTCACGAGCATGAGCCAGCAATACAACATTGACCTTATTAACCATGAACTAGAAAGTGGTAAATACAACAAAGATGAAAAAGCCAAACAATCAAAACTTGAAACCTTAGAACAACTAAAACAATCGTTAGAAAAACATGGTGATACGATTGTGTTATCAGTAGGAATGTTTGTGGATTATGGACATAGTGCATGGGATTTATATTCGTATAAAAACCCAGATTTCTTAAATCATCGTGGAACCATACACATGCATGTCTCTGCGATGGAGCACTTTAAAAACCGCAATATAACCCATTATGATTTTGTTGGTTTTTCAGGTGCTACTCATCATGAAGATCCTTATTATGGGCTTTATCACTTTAAAAGCGGGTTTAACCCAACCTATGTGGAATACATCGGTCAGTTTGATTTAAAAAACAATGAAACACTAACGAACCTATTTATTAAAGTAAGCACCTTAAAAGTTAGAATTCGTCGTAAGTTAAATGCCCTACGATACACCAAGGATTAATGATTCATGTTTTGGGCATATTGTTTTAATTGGAGTTTATTAGTTTTTGGCTATGTGTTTGTTGTGTATCCTAAAATAAAGACACAAACAATGGATAACATAGTATTTAAAACTCTGTTTTATGTGTATGTTTGTTTTGTGCTTTATTTTACGATTATGCCAGTAACACTAAGCTCATTGCGCTTTTTTAGCATCCAACCTATCGCATGGTTTGCATTTGAAGATGTGCTTTTGCAACGTCCAAATGCCATAAAAGAAGTGATTTTAAACATCATTATGCTAGTTCCTTTTGGTATTTTATTCCCATTAGCCTTTAATCAAAAAGCATCCACAACAATAATGATGGCGTTTTTCTTTAGTGTGTTTATTGAACTTATTCAACCATATGTCAATCCTGCAAGACTATCGGATGTTACCGATGTGCTTACCAATGTTATAGGTGCTATTATTGGAGTAGGTATCGTGCAAGTGTTATATCCAGTGATCACACACATACGAAAGTCACTCAAAAAGATCGATGCTTAATAGAGGTATAGGTTATCCTTTTGAAAGTGCAGTTGAGTTTTAGTGCAAATTCTTATATAATAAAGCCTGTAAATCAATGATCGGACATAGTAGTTCAAGTTTAGTAATAAAGAGAGAGCCTGATGGTGGAAATGGCTTATACTAGTTGAATGAATTCACCCGTAAGAGAAGCTAATCCCTTCCGTTACTTCGCGTTAAGAAGACAAAGGTGTATCCAATTAAATTGGATGAATCAGAATGGTACCGCGTTCACACGTTTCTGAAAGGTTGCGTGTTTTTTTATTTTCACAAGGAGAAACTTAAATGAGTCAAATCAATCAAGTATTACAAGAAGGCCAACAAGCCATATCTCAAGCAGAGACATTAGAAGCACTAGATGAGGTAAAAAACAAATACTTATCAAAAAAGGGCATTGTATCAAGTTTAATGGGACAGCTTAAAGACTTGGATAATGAGCAGAAAAAAGACTTTGGACAACAAGTAAACCAAATCAAACAAGCTCTACTACAAGCATACAATGAACAATTAAGGTTATTAGAAGAAAAAGCACTAGCTGTACGTTTACAACAAGAAAAAATAAACATAGAGCTTCCTGGTGTTTCCTTTAAAAAGCACCAACTTCATCCGTTAACAATCGTCCAACAAGAAATTGAAGATTTGTTTACATCACTTGGATATGAAGTAATGGAAGGTCCTGAAGTAGAGCTTGATTACTATAATTTTGAACGTGCAAATATCCCTGCTAATCATCCTGCACGGGATATGCAAGATACGTTTTATATTAATGAGACTACCTTACTAAGAACTCATACAACCGCAATTCAAACAAGAGCATTAGAAGCCAATGCTCATAAAGAAACTCTTAAAGTTATTTGTCCAGGTAAGGTGTATCGTAAAGACGATGATGATGCGACACACTCTCATCAGTTTGTTCAAATTGAAGGGCTAGTGGTTGGAAAAGGGGTTAGTATGGCTAACTTAAAACATACACTGCTTACCTTAGCACAAGCCATGTTTGGTCAAGATCGCAAGATCCGCTTACGTCCTAGTTACTTTCAATTTACAGAGCCTTCTGTGGAAGTAGATGTAAGTTGTCATGTGTGTAATGGCGATGGTTGTAGTATGTGTAAGCAAACTGGTTGGATAGAAATATTAGGAGCAGGGATGGTACATCCTGATGTGTTATCCATGGCTGGTTTTGATCCTGAAAAGGTAAGTGGTTTTGCCTTTGGTTGTGGGGTAGAGCGTATTGCAATGTTGAAGTATCATATGGATGATATTCGACATTTTTATCAAAACGACTTAAAGTTTTTAAAACAGTTTACAAACTTTGAAGGAGGTAAATAACCATGAACTTATCTAGAAAATGGCTATCCACCTATGTGAGTATAGACGATATTAGTGATCAAAGCTTAGCGGACTTACTAACAAGTGCAGGATTAGAAGTAGAAGGGTTTGCTCCGTTAGTAGAAACAAACGATGTGATTATTGGATATGTGTTAGAATGTCATGATCATCCAGATTCCAATCATTTGCATGTCACAAAAGTAGATGTAGGCAGTGAAGTTTTAGATATTGTGTGTGGAGCTGCAAATGTTGCGAAAGATCAAAAAGTAATTGTCGCAAAAGTAGGAACGACAGTAGGGGATTTACATATACAACCAATTAAGCTACGTGGGGTATTAAGCAGTGGTATGATCTGCTCTTATAAAGAACTTGGGGTACCTGAAAAGTTTATTAGTGAAGAACAAAGTGAAGGCATTGCTGTGTTAGAGGCTGATGCGCCAATTGGTGAAAATGCGATTGCATATTTAGGGTTGGATGATGTGATTTTTGATGTATCCCTTACTCCTAATCGTAGCGATGTGTTGGCGATGAATGCTTTGGCTAAAGAGGTGGGTGCACTATTAAAACGTGACGTTGTGTTACCACAAAATAAAGAAGTAACCACAACAAAAAACACACCACTAACACTAGCTAGTACTACCAAAAATTGCACGCAATTTTTAGGTCGAATTATCGAAAGAGTTACCATTAAAGAATCACCATCCTGGTTAAAAGAGATATTGGTTGCGAACAATATTCGTCCCATTAACAATGTTGTGGATATTTCCAACTTAGTGATGTTAGAAACAGGTCAACCATGTCATTTTTATGATCGAAAGCTTATAAGTGATGAAATAACAGTTAAAGATAACATGCAACTTGACTATGTTGCCCTAGATGAAGAAACATACCGTATTGAAAAAGAAGATGTACTCATTACCTCACATGATGAGGTTATTGGAATTGCAGGAATTATGGGTGGCGATTCTAGTAAAATTAGTGATAGTACAACGTCTCTTATTTTAGAAATGGCTAGCTTTGATCGAGTAGCAATCCGACAAAGCAGTCGGCGTTTAAACTTACTAACAGATGCAGCAACACGCTTTATAAAAGGCATCGATCCACAAGCGATCATCACAGCCATGGATCGTGCTACAACGCTGTTAGTTGAACTAGCGGATGCTCAAATCATTCATCCTGTTGTGTCTTTAGCTCCGATTAGTGTAGAGCAAAGAAAAGTCTCAGTAAGCAAACAACATATTGTAAGCTTACTTGGTATAGAGTTAGAAGATAACACCATCATGGATGTTTTAAAAGCTCTGTCCTTTAACCCACAATACAATGAAGGTGTCTTTGAGTGTACTATTCCAAGTTATCGTCAAGACATAAGTATTGCGGCAGACTTAATTGAAGAGATTATTCGATTAATTGGCTATGATGTGATTACTAGCAAACCACTTCATTTAAGTGAAACCTCAGGACGTCTAAGCATAAAACAACAATACCTTCGTCAGTTTAAGCAAGTGGCGTTAGGTTTTAACTTACATGAAGTAATCACCTACACCCTTATAAACCCAACGATGGCATTAGGACCGATGGCTTTAGCTAATCCAGTTAGTATTTTATCTCCGTTATCGGAAGATCGAAAAACAGTACGAAATCAATTGTTTGCTAGCGTGCTTTCTACAGTAGCATACAATCATCGATACAAAAATTCACCAAACAATGTGTTTGAAATTAGTGAAGTGTATGGTAAAGATAAACAAGAAACTCGTCTTGTAATTGCTTTAACAGAGGATGTAGTAGCGTTAGAGTTTAAACAAGAAAGGATTAGTGCAAGCTTTTATGCATTAAAAGGTATGTTAGAAACCTTTATTGGTCAATGTGGAATCGATATTAGTAAACTAGTAGTAAAAGCAGTTGCTGAAGATCAAGTTTATTTGCATCCTTATCAAAGTGCAATCGCGATGTTAGATAATGTCATGATTGGTTATTTAGGAAAGGTTCATCCAACCTATGCTCAACAAGTTGAAGCACCAACAACATGGATAATGGAAATAAATGTCGATGCTTTGCTTGCATTTCCTAAAATGTCTAATTATGTGCAAAGCCTTAATAAATTTCCAACAGTTGAAAAAGATTTAGCGTTTGTCATGGATAAAGACACTTCACTATCTGATTTTAAAACACTCATCAAAGAAGCAGGTGCTCCTTTTGTGGAAGATGTATTTATCTTTGATGTGTTTGAATCAGAAAAACTAGGAGAAAACAAACATTCGATTGCCTTTAATGTTCGATTTGTCGCCAATCAAATGTATCGTGATGAACAAATTAATGATATCTTAACTAACATTATTGAAAAGGCTAAAACCAACACAGGAGCAACCTTACGATGAACAATAAAATAGCACTTATTACAGGGGCAAGTTCAGGCATTGGTTATGAAAGTGCCAAGCAACTCGCTGCCTTAGGGTATGATTTAATCATTACCGCTAGAAGAAAAGAAAACTTAGAAGCATTAGCTTTAGAACTGTATAACAAATACCGTACTACTACCTATAGTCTTGCATTAGACATGTTAAAAGAAAACAGCGTCAGTGAGTTAGTGCAGTTTGTTAAAAACAAACAATGCACCCTTGATTTAGTATTAAACAACGCTGGATTTGGAGATTATGGAGCCTTTAAAGAAGCTGATATGGCAAAGTTAAATGACATGATGATTTTAAATGTCGTTCGTTTAACTCAACTAGCGAAAGCTTGTATTCCATTAATGAACAAACATAGCGTCATTTGCAATGTAGGTTCCTTAGCTTCCTTTATGCCTGGGCCGTATATGACAACATATTACGCTACTAAAAGTTATGTATTAAACTTTTCATTAGCTTTACAAGAAGAACTAAAATCTTCTACAATAAGTGTATCAACCTATGTGCCAGGACCAGTTGCGACTGAGTTTAATGAGGTTGCTAAAGCGACCATAGGACATAAACCACCAATGTCGATGAAAATGTTAGGGTCACAAGATGTTACTAGTGCAGTAGAAGCTCTAATGAGTGGTTTACAAAAACGACAAAGCATCATTTACGCTCGTAAACAACACAAAGTGCTAACCACACTTGTTAGACTAGTACCGTATAAGCACATAGGTAAAATAATGGCTAAAGTGCAAAAGTCACGATTTGAGAAGGAGTAAGCATGGGAAGAGCATTTGAAGTAAGAAAAGCAGCGATGGCAAAAACATCCGCTGCAAAAACTAAAGTGTATTCACGATTTGGTAAAGAAATTTACATGGCTGCTAAAGCAGGAGAGCCAAATCCTGAAATGAACTTAACGCTTCGTCGTATAATTGACAAAGCAAAAGCAGCGCAAGTACCATCCGATATTATTAAGCGTGCTATAGACAAAGCAAAAGGTGGAGACGCTGCTAGTTATGATGAAGTGCGCTATGAAGGATATGGACCTGGAGAAAGCAACGTCATTGTGGAATGTTTAACTGATAATGTTAATCGTACTTATTCTGAAGTTCGTAATTGCTTTAATAAAAACCAAGGAAAACTTGGTGTGTTAAACTCGGTGATGTATTTGTATGATCATGTTGGTATGCTAATGTTTGCCTTTGATGATGAAGATCAAATACTAGAAGTGTGCATTGAACATGATGTGGATGTAAAAGACATTGAAAAACAAGACAGTAGCATTAGTTTACTAGTGGAACCAACGGATTTATACAAAGCCAAAGAAGCAATTGAAAGTTTGTATCCTGACATCGAGTTTGAGCAGTTAGAAACCACCTACTTACCACAAATGGAAGTAGAGCTTAATGAAGAAGATCAAGCTGTGTTTGATAAGCTAATGGCGATGCTTGATGAAGTGGATGATGTACAAAATGTCATTCATAATGTGAAGCTATGAAACGAGTTATAACTTACGGTACCTTTGATTTGCTTCACTATGGGCATATACAACTCTTAAAAAGAGCAAGAGCCTTAGGAGATTACTTAGTTGTAGCATGTTCTACTGAATCACTTAATGAGTTTAAAGGCAAACAAGCGTATCATCCATATGAGGAGAGAAAAGCCATGCTTGAATCGATTCGATTTGTGGATTTAGTTATTCCTGAAGCAGATTGGAATCAAAAAGTTGATGACATCAAAAAATACGAGATTGATGTGTTTGTCATTGGGGATGATTGGCAAGGAGAGTTTGATTATTTAGAGCCTTATTGTGAGGTAGTGTACTTATCTCGTACTGAAGGAGTATCGACTACGAAGATTAAACAAGATTTAGAAAAATCAAATGTACAATAACAGACTAGAATAATACAGTAATTACTAAAGGCTTTAAACATAGATTTGAAGTCTTTTTTTAGTGAAATAATGATAAAATAGACCATAATGAACCATGATATTAAAACATAAAAAGAGGAGAAAACAATGACTATTTCAGTATATGGAGTTGTGTTGGATAGTAAAAATGCTAAAGCATTAGCAGAGTTTTATGCAAAGCTTCTTAATGAAGAACTAGTGGTAGCCAATGATGATTGGGCTGCGATAAAAACAAAAACAGGTTTATACATAGCGTTTCAAACAGTAGAGCACTACAAGCAACCAGTCTGGCCTTTAAAGGATGATGCCCAACATCCGATGGCGCATTTGGATTTGCAAGTTGATGATCTACCTAAAGCAGTCGATCATGCACTTAGTTGTGGGGCAACTAAAGCTAGTGAACAGTTCAGTGATGAATATATGGTCATGCTAGATTTGGATGGTCATCCATTTTGTTTGATGATGAGTGAATAAAAAAACACCATTTCTGATGTCAAGATATGGTGTTTTACATTTAATTTTAATAACTGTTACGTTGTTTCTTTATGTTTTGGTCGTATAACTAGTCCTGCTAGTATCCCAAGTAGTGACACTAAAATATACACATTAAACCTTGGAGCACTTACTCCACCATATAACACTAGTGAAGCACCAACTATGGCAAACAGTGGAAAGACATAACCATTCAGTAATCCAAGTTTTTCTTGCTTGGCTTTTTTAATAACACCGGTATACAGTAAAATATAAAACACATACGTTAATACAATAGGTAAGTTATCAATAGCTAATCCATCAAACCACATAAGGTTGTACTCCATAACTCCTGTAGTGGATAAAAAGTGAAGCACTAACCAAACTAAACTAATGAGAAAGGTAAGCTTAGCACTTGCTAAAGGAATATCGTATTTTGGGTGAATCTTTGATAGTGCTTCACTATTAAAGGTTTCATTACGTAGTGCTAAAGCATAAGGTAAACGAATATACCCTAAAATAAGTCCATTAAGTGTTCCTAGTATCGATATAACAACACCAACATACACAAGTTTTGGTCCAATACTGCCAAAGATGGCTGTCGCAAATGCACCAACGGCATTGTTTCCTAATGCCATCACTTGATCAACCCCTAAATAGGACACTAAACCTAACGTATAAGCCATGTAAATAAGCATAATTAAGATTGGCGCAAAGGTTAGTGCTAATGGTAAGTTGCGTTTCGGGTTTTTAATTTCATGCGCTACTGAAGGTGCAACTAACCAACCATCATAAGCAAAGGCAATCGAAATTAAAGCAAGAAACAATCCGCCACCAGTACCACCGGTTGCGACAGTGATTGTTTCAGAAGGATTTCCAAAGGCTAACCCAATAAAGGCTAGAATTAGTAAAACACTAACTTTTGTAATTAAACTAAATGATTGAAATTTACCAGCAGTTTTGGTTGCGAGTGAATTTAAGATAAAAAACACTAACATTAAGACAACTGTAAACACCCAAGAAAAGGTAGTAAACTCTCCGGTTGAAAATGGTCCTGGTAAATCAAAAAGAACAAAGATATACGTCATCGCTACCCAAGAAATAATGGCAGTTAAAGCAGGGTAGTAAAACACCACTTGAAACCAACCTGCTAAATAACCTAGTGTTTTTCCCCATGCCATTTCACTGTAGGTAATAATACCACCAACCATGTCTTCTCTTTTAGCATAGGTTGCAATGGTTAGTCCACCAAAGATAATACCAATAGCTCCAAGTCCCCAACCTACTAAGCTAAGCACAATATTTCCTTCAACCGCTTCTAGTATTTCTGCGGTTTTAAAGAAAATGCCTGATCCAATAACGATACCTGCAATCATCGCTACGGTCGTAAGTAAATTAAACTTCCGTGTTACTTCTTCTCTCATAGTCTGTTTCTCCCTTATAAAAACATACGCTAACAATACTTTAGTACGCTACAGTATGTCAAGTTAAAAAATACACTTTTAGAAGATAAGTGTGTTTTAAAGGATAATTTTGCTTATTTTACAATTAGTGGGCTACCAACTTCACGTTCTATTAGTGCTTGTTGGGTTTCTTTGTTAAAGCCTAAAGCATAAATAGTAGTGGCGTGTACCTCATAATTTCGTGCAAGTTTAGGGAGTTGATTAAAACGAGTGGCGAAATCAATCTCACGCTCTTTGTACATTTGAAGCGCGGATAATCCTTTTTCATTAAACCCTAACACACGTAGTGGAAGTTGTTTTGGATACTTCTTTGCAAATTCTTTAGTTGTGTTAAGAAGGATATGGGAACATACTCGTTGAATGCGTGCAGTGGAGTATCGCTTGCTTGTGCTTGCATTAATAAATGCGTCAAATTCAGCGTGTTGTGTGGCCATATTGACTAAATGGTTCTCTATGCCCTCACTAACAAGAAAAAGCTCTTGTAAGTGCTTCTTTGGGGTTGAGAGAAGCTTGTATCGCAACAGTGGATAATAACTTTGCCAACTAGGCATAAACATCACTTTATTTAAGTGACTCATTGGTGTGTACTTGCTTACATCTTGTTTTAAAAGCAACGCTTTACGAATGGCTGTTGCACTTGCATACTCACCTTGTAGGTCTTTATCATGGTATTGATTGGTGCGTAAAATACTATGTAGTGTTATGTTGGTATTTTTAGCAGCTTTCGCATATGCAATCGCTAAAATATCATTAGGGTCATATTCTCCAGCATACAGTGATAATGCTTTTGCATAGGAGTGACCTTCTTTCATAGACTCTTTTAAATGATTAGGGTCAATGGGTAAATCTGCAATTTCTAAAATGGTGTCTAAGTCATTAGACTCTGAACCAAAGACAACATCACTTACACATGCGCGATGTAAGATACTTATAGCACCATTAGCAAATTCTTGTGCACTTTGAAGTGCATACAACGTTGGAAGTTCCAACACTAAATCAACACCATGATCAAGTGCTGTTTGTGTTCGTTGCCATTTATCAACGATTGCCATTTCTCCACGTTGCACAAAATGAGGTGACATGACCCCAATTAAGATATCTGGATTTGTTTTTGCTTTCGCTTGTTTGATATGATGGGCATGTCCATAATGAAATGGATTATATTCAATCACTATTCCTGTAAGTTTCATGCTATTATTGTAGCATAGGAGAACACCATAATACACTATGAAAGAGACACTAATTACCACAAATCCACTTGATCATCAAAAAGTTTTTGCCAACTACTATCATCATGAAAATGCACAAGGGTTAGTTGTACTTTTCCATGGCATGGCAGAACATAAAGAGCGCTATGAAAAATTTGCACTGTTTTTGTATGAACATCAGTTTTCAGTACTAGTTTGTGATCAACGAGGTCATGGAGAAAGCTTCATTGACGGGCAAATAATGGGATATTTTGGATGCCAAGACGGTTGGTTTTACAACATTGAAGATTTGCATCAACTTATTCAAAAAGCATTAAAAAGAAACCACACGAATCAGCATGTGTTACTTGCCCATAGCATGGGTTCATTAGTTGCACAATCTTACTTTAAACGCTATGCCCACCATATTAGCCATTTAATATTAACAGGCATTCCAGAGTCACCACCAATGTTAAGTGTGTTATCACTCTTTGCAAAAGCACTTGCTAAACAATCAAAAACAAAAGAAAGTGATCTTTTGTATCAAAGTTCATTTTTGAAATTTGATAAGAAAACAAAGAGTAAAGAACACTTATCTTGGTTAAGCATAAACCAAGATAATGTAGAAGCGTATAAAAAAGATCCTTTATGTGGCTTTAAGTTTACCAATCAAGGATTGGTTGACTTACTTGAAGGATTTAAGGATGTTAAGACGTTTAACTTATCGAGTGAAAGTAACCCTAAAACGTCTATTTGGTTTATCCTTGGAGAAGAAGATGTCACTGTAAACATCAATCAAGTACAAAAAAGAATGCAGTTTTATCAAGAGCTAGGTTATGAGCATGTATCAACAACACTCATTACCAATGCTGCCCATGAAGTACTTTTTGAAAAAGACATGGAATATTTATACAAACAAATTGTAGATCACATCAGTGAAAAAGGAGGAAAAGAGTGAGTAACACAAATTTTAAGTACACACAGATAGTAATTGACCTACTACAAAAACTTGATGAGTTTGAAAAAGACAACATTGAAAAAACAGTAGCATTAATGGTAGATGCCATTGAAAGCAAACATTCACTGTTTATCTTTGGAGCAGCCCATGCAGGTATGCTAAGTGAAGAAGCTTTTTATCGAGCAGGAGGATTGGTAGTCTTTAATCCAATCTTTGCACGAAATTTAATGACAGACACTTCACCCATATCAATGACAAGTGCCATGGAGCGCTTAGATGGATATGGTAAGGTAATCGTAGAAAAATCGGCTATTTCTAAAGGTGATGTGGTATTTGTTCATTCAGTATCTGGACGTAACCCTGTTGGAATTGAAGTAGCGTTAGAAGCACAAAAAAGAGGGGCGAAGGTTGTGGCGATAACAAGTGTAGCTTATTCAAGCTCTGTAACGTCAAGATCAAAGACTAACAAACGACTCTTTGAAGTAGCGGATGTTGTTATTGATAATCATGGTGTTGTTGGTGATGCGGCAATTAGCTTTGAAACACATGGTATTGCCAGTGGTTCAACCTCAACCGTCGTTGGAGCAACAATCATTAATATCCTGACAACCGAAGTTATCAAACGATTGGTTGAAAAAGGAGTAGAATATCCACCAGTATTTCTCAGTGCTAACATTGATGGCAATGATGAGAAAAACAAAAAAGTAAAAGAAATATACAACGATCAAATACATTACGAGTTTTAAGTTAGTGAGCACCTTAATTAAGGTGCTCACTTTTATGTTTATGTTTGACTCAATGTTTACCACAATGCCTTTTGGATGTTAGTCAACCACAACTGTTAAAAACGATTATAATAAAACTGAAAAAGGGGACATATGTTAAGTAAACGCCAACAACAAGTAATCCATTTCTTAATGCAACAAAACAGTCCAATTACGATTGAGCATTTATCACGTGTGTGTGGTTGTAGTTACAAGACGATGTTTTTAGAGCTAAAAAAAATTCAAGCGATTGCAACTTCTTATCAATGTCATGTAAATAAAAAACCATCGGTTGGTGTGTTTATTAAGGACAAAGATAATCCTTGTTGGCAAAAAATACTTGAACGTGTTCATTATTATGACCCCGTTTATCGTCAGAAGTTTATTTTGCTTTCTCTACTTACTCATCCAATGATTCATCCCAAAGACTTAGCACATACATTACAAGTATCTCGTCAAACAATTACAAGAGACTTACAAAATCTTAAACAATCCATACTTAATGAATACCTACATCAATCTACGAGTGGTTGTCAGATAGTGATGGATGAGTGTGAACTACGTAAGAAACTAAAAAACAATTGGCTTACTCAGTCACTTATAGAAGTTATGTTTCAACATGATGATGAACAACTCATTGTAGCTTTAAATCAAACTAAAAAAGAGTTTGACCAATACCAAAGACAATTAAGTGTTGAGTTTGAAGATAGTTCTCTAACAATGCTTATTGCCTTAAGTGCACTCTTACTTATTCGATCTACGTTTAAACAAGCAAATGATTGTGATTTATCGTGGCACGAAAAGCAACTTATTGAACCACTATCAATTCATTTTGATAAATGTGCTAGTAAACTGATGGCTCAAAGTATTGCAGGTACACGTTTACATAAGGGATCATTGATGTCTAATCGACTTAATCAAGAGTTAGCACATGAACTACTTCAATCTTTATGTCACATCTTACAAGTTTCCGTTGATTTATCTGAGTCAACCATCAATGGATTATTGCTTCATTTACAAGCAACCATTAGTCGAGCAAAAAACCAACAGATTATAGAAAACCCACTACTTGAAGATGTTCGAGTCACTTCAGGATTATTGTATGAACTTGTTTCTCAAGAAATGAAGAAGTTTTCAACCAAGCATGAGTTAGAGTTTTCTGAGCATGAAATTGCGTATGTTGTGATGCACGTATCTTTATTATTGCAATCTCAACACCAACTTCAAGCGCCGATTAAAATAGCCATTGTATGTCAGTTTGGAGTTGCGACATCAAAGCTACTGTTAGCCCGCATACATGCACTGTTACCTAACCACAACTTATCAGGTCCGTTTTCCATCAGTGAGTTTCAAGCACTTAAAAACAATGAGTTGTTTGATTATGTTATTACGACCACACCATTATCTTTAAGCAATGAGTTGGTAGTTTCTCCTATTTTAACAAATAATGATGTGTCATTAATTGAAACTACCATATGGAATACGACCTATTGGAAACAATGCGATAGCTTAATTAACACCTATCGTCTTCACCAACAAGAAAAGCTCTCACTACGTTCATTAGTGAAGAAACGTCATATAATTTACACAAACAAAGAGTTATCGTATAAAGCTGCAATTGCCTTAGCTGCTAGTGGATTATTAGAGGATCACATTATCGAGCAAAGCTACATAGATAAAATGATATGGGCAGTAGAAACCTTAGGTCCATACATGGTTATTTTGCCACAAGTTGCCTTTGTACATGCCGCATACGATGATGGGGTGAATAAAAACGGCATAAGTTTATTGCGACTTTCTCAAGCCATTGATTTTGGAGAAAGAAACGCAGTGCAAGTAAAAGCAATCTTTGTAATTGCTTCAAAAGTAAAAGAAGACATGGGATTATTAAAACTTGTGAAGATATTAGAAGCAAACAATAATTTGCAAACGTTATTAAGTAGCGTAGATAGTAATGAAATAGTGGAAATGAGGGGATAAGATGCTTAAAGAAAGTCATATTATGATTACACAAGAATCACTCAATGCTGATCAAGCATTAGAGCGTATAGGGATGTTGCTATATGAAGTGGGAAGCGTATCGAAAAAGTACATTGACAACATGATTGATAGTTATCATAGTTTGGGAGCGTATTTTGTGATTGCACCAGGTGTTGCATTAGCCCATGCAAAACCAGATAGCTCGGTGCTACAAAATGACATTGCCTTAATGGTGTGCAAAAAGCCTGTAATCTTTAATAGTCACAATGATCCAGTCACATTGGTGTTTGGTTTGTGTGCAACATCCGGTGATCACCACATGGATAAGATTGTGGATATGGCAAACTTACTCGATAATCAACAACTTATTGAAAAAATAAAAAAGGCCAATGATAGTAAAGAAATTGAAGACTTACTTAAACAAGCGTAATGCTTAAGAAAGGATAGTGTATGAGACAAATTAAAGCCCAAGCTGTGTGTGGATTTGGTGTAGGTTCATCAACACTTCTAAAAATGAAGTTAGAACAAGCATTTAAAGCCAACCAAATCGATGCCAGTGTGTTTGCTGGAGATGTAGGGACTGCCGCTTCTACCGATTGCGATGTTATCTTTACATCAGAAGAACTTGCAGAAACACTTAAAAACCGTGCAAAAGTACCTGTCATTGTTATTAAAAGCTTTGTAAACAAAGTTGAAATTGAAGAAAAAGCAATGGCCTTTGTCAAAGCCTTTGAAGAAGGAGGTGAAGGGAAAAATAAACTAGTTTTGTAGTATTAGACAATAAATGTCCACTATGGACAAAAATAGTTAAACAACTATAAAGGAGGAGAGTATGGCTGTATTAGATTTTATTATTAACGAAATATTTGGAAGTGCCCCAATCTTTTTAGCACTAATAGCCTTTGTTGGGTTGTTGTTGCAGAAAAAAGGATTTAGTGAAATATTAGCGGGTACCTTTAAAACTGCAATTGGTGTTGTAATCCTTCAACAAGGAACAAACATAATTATTTCAGCAATAGCACCACTTGCGGATGCCTTTGGCGTATTTAACGTAGAAGGTGGAGAAGTTGTGGAGTCTATGGGTGCCGCTACCTTTATGAGCGAATATGGAGCTCAAATAGGTATTGCCATGGTCGTAGCTTTTGGTATTAACTTGCTTGTTGCTCGTTTTACAAAGTGGAAATCCGTATTTTTAACAGGACATATGTTGTATTGGTTCCCATTTATCTTTGTCGCAGCGGGTGTGGATGCTGGTTTAACAGGGACAACACTACTTATTGTCGCAACGTTGTTTACCGCAGCCTATATGGTTATTACACCAAACATCATTCGACCTTTTGTACGTCAAGTTACACAAGATGATACCTTTACATTAGGTCATCCAACCATCGGTTTATCATTGATCGCTGGTTATATTGGTAAATGGTTTGGTGATAAATCCAAATCGACAGAAGACTTGAAGTTTTCTAAAAATCTAGGTTTCTTAAAAGAAATTTCAATTACGTCATCTATGGTTATTTTCTTAGTGTATGCCATTATGATGATTGTTGTATCCGTTGCAGGAAATAGCCCACTAGAGGTGTTTGGAATTGAATCTTCTTCCAAGATATTTAACTACCTGCTTATGCAAGGTATTACCTTTGGTGCAGGACTAACTATTTTATTACTTGGGGTTCGTTTGATGATTGCAGAAATCGTTCCAGCATTTACTGGATTCCAAGAAAAACTTATTCCAGATGCTATTCCAGCACTTGATTGTCCATTATTGTTCCCATATGCACCAAATGCATTAATTATTGGGTTTGTTGTTTCCATGATTACATCAACTATTGCTATCGTATTATTTGCAGTAACTGGTTTTTTCCCATATGTGATTGCACCATTAACCATTACATGTTTCTTTGAAATTGGTACAGCATCCATTATTGGTAATGCTACCGGTGGAAGAAGAGGAGCTATTTTAGGTTCAGCTGTTGCTGGTGTAGTGATGGTATTACTTGTTGGCTTCTCAATCCCATTCTTACGCGAAACCGTTGCCGATTGGATTATCATCTTTGGAGGTAATGATTTCTCACTATGGGCTATCTTTGAAGGACTATTTGCACGTCTGATCTCATAAAATCAGATCCTTTCTAAGAAAAGAGAAATTTGGGCAAATTTCTCTTTTTCTTTTGCTTTTATTTGTATTTTCTACTTTTCATTGTTTTTTAGCAGTAAAAATATGCATTTCATTGACTTTAAGTCATAACTTAACTATAATAAAACACGTCAATGAAACAGGTGATATGATGAAGTGGTCTAAAAATGAGCTCTTTTTAAATCCCGATGTGGAATTAACATTTGAGCAAGAATTAGTGAGTGAACCAAGTTGGTTTGAAAATCTAACTCATATCCTGGATGTAACTGACATTTTTGTGTCTGGATTTATCCGCTATCACGCACATAGTGATATGATACAATACCACATGCGATTAACTGGAAATTATGTATTGCCTTGTGCAATTACACTTGAAAAGATTAATCTTCCTTTTGACTTGATAGAAGAAGATGCCATGACTGTAGAAGAAGCTATAAAAGAGATTAATAGTTTCTACTCTGATTCAACCGGTGTTGATTTATTTCCTATCGCTAAGCAAGTAATCCTTATGGAAGCACCTAAAAAGGTTATTAAAAAAGGATTAAAAGAGTATCCAAAAGGAAAAGGTTGGGAAGTAGTCAAAGAAGACATGCAAGCAAAAGACAAACAACCCGATCCTCGATTAGCCAAATTTAAAGATTTCAAGCCGGAATGAACAGGAGGTGAAATTATGGCTGTACAACAAAGAAGAGTATCTAAACATCGTAAAGCAAAACGTAGAACACATTATAAATTGCCATCTGTAACAATGGTGAAATGTCCTTCCTGTGGTGAATTTAAAAAACCGCATCATGTGTGTGAATGTGGACATTACGAAAGTAAATAAGGCGATTGATTAAAAATCGCTTTTTTTCTGTCTTTTTATTTTGTATAATGACTTCGTGAATTAGATTCACATATTTTTAACATATCGTATACGTTATTCTCATGTAAGATAGATGCAGTTTATGCATGTTAGGATAAATTGATGGAATTTTCCATTAAAATATCTATACTATTGTTTTAAAAGAAAGGTTGACCAAGTTATGGCCAAACAAAAACAAACAAATCATACCCTTGATTTTAAAAAAGATCGTTTACTACAAATTGCAACTATAATTTTTGTATTTATGCTAGTAGCATTTGTATACAATAAAATATTACCTTGGCAAATAGAAGCAGTAATTATTGTGACTGCAGCTGTTGGAGTGCTTTTAATAGGATTTAATCGTTTACCAAGATCACTGCAAATAACAGGAATTGTAGTTATGCTAATAGGTACATTAGGGTTGTTTTATTCTCAGAATGCGCTTAATCGTGCTTTTAGACAAATCGATGTGGAACGTTCCATTGTTTCTTTTGTGGTGTTAGAAGAATCAGATATTCAAGACTTAGAAAATGGATCTAACTATCGCTATGGTTTAAGTGGACTACTTGATCTTGAGTTAAAAGAACTATCTATAACTACCGTTAATGAAGAATTTGGGTTTATGATGGTATACGATGAGTTTGATTTTGATTCAACAGTATACAATGCCCTCATCAACAATCAAATTGATGTGATGGTAGTAGACAATGCTCTTGTTGGATTGTTTGACAATGAGTATCCTGATTTTTGGGATGAAGTACGAGTAATCTATGAAGTATCCAAAGAATATGAACGAGATCAAATTAGAACCGATACCGATTTAAAGAAAGATCCTTTTGTGGTGTATATTAGTGGTATTGATGTACAGGGTCCATTAACCAATCGTTCACGAAGTGATGTTAATATACTCATGTATGTAAACCCTGATAAAGGAGAAATTCTTCAAGTTTCCTTACCACGTGACTTGTATATTCCAATTGCTTGTCAAAACAACCGTAAAGATAAACTAACACACTCAGGTAACTATGGTATTGGGTGTTCTATTGATACAATTGAAAATTACATGGGACATGAAATTGATTTATTTGCGCGTGTTAATTTTACATCGTTTATTAATATCATTAATGTTATCGGTGATATTCAAGTGCATTCTCACTACAGTTTTACAACTCGTAGTGGTAAACACACATTTAGTGCTGGTACAAATACCATGAACGCAGAACAAGCGTTAGCATTCTCACGTGAACGCTACAATGTTCCAGGAGGCGATGTTACACGTGGGCTACACCAACAAGAAGTTATTAAAGGTGTTATCAATAAACTAGTATCACCTTCAACGATTGTTCGTATTGAAGGGATTATTCGAGAAACAGCTAGTTCAATCGATACCAATGCCACCTCGGATGACTTATTAGCTATTATGAATCGTCAGATTAGCGGAAATATAAAGTGGGAGTTTACTTCCATGGCAATGAAGGGTACCGATAGTATGCTTCCAGGTGTGCAAAATCCAAATCAACTAGTGTATTACATGCAACCTAGAGAAGATGTATACAATGAAATACAAGCAGAGATTAGAAGAGTAATGAACAAAGACTAAGAAGTATAAAGGCTGTATCCTAAAACATATGGAAACAGCCTTTTTTGTTGGGGAAAACCACTCATTGTGTGATATAATATTCACAAATAGAAGGTGGGGCAAGCCATGACTAAACATGTTAATGATGTAAGTTTTGCTCAAGCAGGGAAGTTCTGCTTGGCTTTTTTGTTGTTTTTAAGTGTAAATATTGTAAGTGTAAAAGCTAATGGGATTATAGAGGTTTATACCATTGATGATTTGTATGACATAGAAAACTGTTATAACTGTGACTATGTATTGATGAATGATTTGGATTTTAATGATCCAATAGCACAAGAAAATACTAGTAACTATAATAAGGAAACAGGATGGCGAGTTATTGGTAAAGCGACAAACTCATATTTTACAGGTTCACTAGATGGTAATGGGTTTGTGTTTAAAAACTTAAGAATGCAAGTTAATGAACATTATGTTGGTTTGATATACCAAAGCAATAAAGCAGTATTTCAAAATATTACTTTTGAAAATGTATATATTGAAGGTAATGACAATGTTGGAGCACTCATTGCAAAAAATGCATTTAATACATCAATCTTAAATGTGTCTGTTTCAGGAACAATTCAAGGTAAAACATATGTTGGTAGTGTACTAGGTTTAGGGGCACAAACAACGTTAGATCAAATTTACTCAAATGCGACAGTAATAGGAGAGCGTAGTGTTGGTGGAATTGTTGGAGCCCTTACTGAAAAAGGGACACTGTCTAATGCCCATAGTCAAGCAAATGTGAACGGATTAATGTGTGGAGATAATAACTCAAGTTCTACTTGTTCAGTAGGTGGAGTAGTAGGATCAGTAACAAGTGGTGCAGGAAGTATACATCAAGTATTTTTTAACGGTGAACTTAGCCATGGTAGAGACCAACAGTTTAATAATAATAAAACAAAATACATTCATCCACTTGTTGGTTTAAATGAAAAAGGGTTGGAGAATGTTGGAGTTTACTATTATAGAGATAATCCTTACTTAATTGAAGATAGTTTAACCAACGAGCAACTTCCATTAGAGGTAAATTATGAATCCTTTGATTTTGAAACTATATGGAGTATAGAAAGTCATGCTTATTTAAGAAACAACACTTATTTTGATGAAGTTATTGAAGAGGTAGGTATTAAAATAGAGGTGTATCCACAAAAACTCGAATTTGAGTTTGATCAAGATATAGATTTAAAAGGGTTAGTAGTACATGTAGAGTATAGTGATGAAAGTTCTAGTAAGCTTAGTACTAATGACTATTCAATAACCATTGATAAAGAGAACCAAGTTGTAACTATACGTTATTTAGAGTTTGAGGCTTCTTTTAAAGTGATAATCTTACCACGTGAAAAGTACACGATTGGAATTATTGAAACTGGAGTAGGTGGAAGGTTGAAGCTTACTACAAATAACAACATAATAGAGAATAATCAGCTACTAGATAAAGGAAGTATTGTTGATGTACAAATGTTATTGCATCCTTTTGGAAGAATAAAATCATTGAGTGTTAATGATATTACATTTGATGATACTTCTTTTAAGTTAAAAGAAGATACTCAAATAAAAGTGGAGTTTATATTACTAGGGGATTTAAATGATGATAAAGAGCTAACAAAAGATGACTTAAAACACTACGTACCTCTATTATCAACATCTCAAAATACTGTTATCAGTGATACTAATGAAGATAAGCATACTACGATTGCTGATTATGTATATCTAGAGAACTTTCTTAACAACAAGTTAGATGATACAACAGTAGATTCTCAAGTTAAGTCAATTATAGATTTCGATTTACATGAAGTTACAAAACTTGGACAAGAGATAGTAGTAAAACTAAGTGTTCATCACTCAAATGTAGGTGCAGTCTTTTTAAAAGTAAACACCAATCAGCATGAAATCATGGGTATGAATGTAGAAAGCCATGATGCTCAACTTGAGCTTGATGCAAATAGTGGTTTTTTAATCTTGTCTGGTTTAGATAATAGAAACAATAATCAATCCCATCATTTAGTTGTTTCGATCAAATGTAAAGAAAGCTGTGATGAAGAGATTTTACTATCATTAGAACAAATTCAGTATTCAGATACTCTTGGTATAGAAACTTTTATTGTAGAGAGTTTTGAGTTTATGGTTAACATTGAAGAAATTCTCAAAGAAGAAGTAATTGAAGAGGAGTTTGATCAAGAAAAACCAATTGATGATGATGTTGATGAAGAAAACAAGGTAGATTCTGATGAAAAAGATGAGATCAAAGATACCATAAACCAAGAAGATTCGATTATTGATTCCTCAAATGATGGCTTATTTCAAATTGAAACTCCAGTTCAAAAAGAAGAGCTATCTAAGATTCCAAACATGTCTCAGACTTCTAATGGTGTTTTGAGATTACTTCTTTTAGGAGTGTGTATGTTTTGGATATCAAAAAAAGAGAAGATTAAAAAGAAAATGTAGATTAATCGACTACACTTACAATTTGATCAAATTAATGTTTTAAGCAATAACACTATATTGATACAATAAACCATCTTTCATTCAGCTCGATATCTTATTATCGTCTTCAATAGTTTAAAAAACTCTAGTGAATATAATTCTAAAAATATGGATGTTCATTACTATAAACAGCTACAGATGTTGTTTTGTATACAACAGTATAAATCAAAATATCAAAGGGAAACTTAGAAAATATGCATTAATATCATTATTCAGTATAAGCATTCTTGGGGTATTTTTTTGTAAAGGATTTCAAAAAAAATGATGATTCAAACACGAAAATATGTGATATAATTCAACAAGTTAAAAAGGGGGGATTTCCTATTTGATTTGCATAATAAATTGATGATTGCATCGTAATGATGTAAAATAGATTTATGAAAGTGGATTGAGTAGAAAATTATGTTTTACAAATATAGATCGTGGTTATTATTAGGGTTTGACCTGTTGGTTGTAGTCCTGTCATACTATATAGCATTATGGATTCGATATGATTTATCTTTTGATAATATCGAGGTGTTTTATTCACTAACAGAACTGGTTCCTTATATTCTTTTAGTGAATTTTGTCGTGTTTAAACTATTTAAGATGGACAAAACCTTATGGAGACAACCAAGTGTTGAAGAAGCACTTCGGATTTCAGTCTCTGTGTTCTTTGGATTTGTTTTTAATGCTTTACTAATACGTTATTACTTTGAAGCATCTTTACCACGTTCCATGCACATCATTGCATTGTTATTTAGTGTCCTAGTTATTGAGTTCTCACGATTTATGTATCGCATTTACCGACATTTTACTTCTTTATCGTCTGCTCATAATCCAGATCATAAAAAGACCATTATTATTGGTGCTGGAGATGCTGGTTTAATGCTTTTAAAAGAAATATTACATAATAAAACGTACAAAAATAACATTGTTGGGTTTCTTGATGATAATAAATTTAAAAAAGGAAGAATAGTTAGTGGATTTCCAATATTAGGGACTACAGAGAATATAGATGAAGTTGTTGAAAAGTATGGTATTGAATTAGTTTATGTCGCAATTCCTAGTGCAAGTGTAACACGCCAAGATGAAATCATTAAGCAGTGTTATCAAAACAAAGTAGAAGTAAAAGTATTGAGTAGCTCTAGCGATTTAATAAGTCAAGCAGATATCCGAAAAAATATTCGACCCATTACTATTATGGATCTACTTGGTAGAAAGCAAATAGAATTAAACAATTATGAAATTGCGGACTTAATAAAAAACCAGGTTGTTTTAGTGACTGGAGCTGCAGGTTCAATAGGTAGTGAATTATGCAGACAATTATCCAAGTATCAACCTAAAAGTATTGTCATGATTGATATTAATGAAAATGGTTTATATGATTTACAATCAGAGTTTAATATCTTACGTCGAGAAGGAAAAGTAAAACCAAGCATTGATATTATTGGACTTATTACTTCCATACGTGATTACAATGCTTTAGAACATTTATTTAGTACCGTTGCACCAACTGTAGTCTTTCACGCAGCTGCACACAAGCATGTACCCTTTATGGAAGCAATGCCTGCAGAAGCTATAAAAAACAATGTATTTGGAACATTTAACTTAATTGAACTAGCCAAAAAGTATAAAGTAAAAAACTTTGTGTCTATATCAACAGATAAAGCAGTAAATCCAACCAATGTTATGGGCGCAACTAAACGCTTTATGGAGAAAATGATTCAGTCCTTAGGAAAAGAATCTGAAACGAAATTTGTGGCTGTACGCTTTGGAAATGTCTTAGGATCTAATGGTAGTGTCATACCTTTGTTTACCAAACAAATAGAAAAGGGTGGACCAATTACAGTTACCCATAAAGACATGGTGCGATACTTTATGACGATACCTGAGGCTGTATCACTTGTTATTCAAGCCGCAACTTATGGTGAAGGTGGTGAAGTTTTCGTTTTAGATATGGGAGAACCAGTTAAGATTTTGGATTTAGCTGAAAAGATGATAAAATTATCGGGATATACCCCATATGAAGATATCAAGATTGAGTTTACAGGGTTACGACCTGGAGAGAAGTTGTTTGAAGAGCTTCTAATGAATGAAGAGGGTTTACGGCCTACTGCAAATAAACTAATCTTTGTGGCTAAACCGATGGATATATCTAAACGATTGGTAGTCAATGAGTTGAAATTATTAAAGGATGCAGTATCTAGTGAAAGAAGCAAATCCCAGATTCAACATATATTAAAAGAAGTGGTGGATACGTATGTTCCAGATACAGTGCATTAAGATGGAGGAAAAACATGAGTTTCAATGAAAATGGTCCTTATGAAGATGAAATCGAACTAAAGACACTTATAACAACGTTGTGGGATTTTAGAAGTTTTATTACACGAATAACCCTTCTTTTTGGTGTTATGGCTTTGCTGATAAGTGGAGCTATCCATTTTTTATCAAATCCTATTATTAGTTATGAAGCAAAGACGGTAGTTGAGTTAACAATGGATGGACCATACCAACATCAAAAACAAGCCTATGTTAGCTTATTAAATAGTTCCACAACGTTAAATAGAGCGAAAAAAGAAGTTGAGGTAGAAAATATTTCAATAAGTGATATTAAGGTTACAGAAGTTGGGGATACAAACATAGTGGAAGTTGTCGTTTTATATCAAAATTCAGAAAGAGCCAAAGACATTGCGAATGCCATTGTCAATCAATCGATTATTGTTAGTAATGATTCACTAAAAGGAGTCAAAGTATCTTCACGAGAAATGGCATCACTCACAGGAAATACTACTTCTTCAAAAGAATTACCTAATGTTGTGTTAAATACGGTGATTGCATTAGTATTAGGTGGAATGACATCGGTGTTTATGGTGTTTTTTATGGAATATTTACTTGGTAAAGTTAAGACAAAAGATGATATTGAACGAAGTGTTCACATAGAAGTACTTACATCACTTCCAAATACCGTTGATGAGGGAAAACAAGGATGGTGGCCATGGAAAAACTAGCAATGTTTAATCATGCTGATTATCAAAAACAAATTGACTATTTAGCATTTAAAGTTCTAAATAGTGAGCATCAAGTGTTTGCATTTAGCAGCATTAAAGCCAATGAGGGTAAAACCACCACAACCCTACACACAGCCCATGCATTAAAGAAACTGCATAGAAAAGTTTGTGTTGTTCATGCGGATATGAAAGAAAGCTTAGAAGAAAACAATCGAGAGTCTATAGTTTCTTACTTAGAAGGTAAAAGTGAGTTAGATAAAGTAATACAAAAAAACGAAGTGTTTGAAGTAGATGAACTTGTTTCATCACCTTCAAACAAGTCAAGCGTTTTAATTTCTTCCAAAGCGTTTGATTCTCTACTATTATCTTTAAAAGAAAAATATGATATGGTGCTAATCGATTGTGGTTCACTAACAGATTCTGTGGATCCAATGATAATCGCAAAAAAAGCAGATGTATTGGTATTGGTTGTGGCTGAGGATGTTGTTTCGAAAGAGGAGTTAGAAGAAGATGTTCAACGTTTAAAGAGAAATGAAGTGAATATTTTTGGGGCTGTCTTAAATAAAGCAAAGAAAAGAAAAAAGTTCTTTACTTCTAAGGAGGGGTAGTCATTAAACATTGGCATGTACTCTTTGTGCTTGGTGGATACGAACAAACAATTACAAATAAGATCAATAAATACAGTGATTCAGTAGAAATTGAAGCCTTCTTACCAAAAGTGCAGAAAGCTTTTAGAAAAAAAGGTCAAGTATTTATGGAAGAACACTTGATGTTTAAAAACTATGTGTTTGTTCAAACTAATTTAGAATATAAAGGGTTTCTAATCTTTTTAGAAGAAAATGTAAAAAGTATCACTGGATTTATTAAGTTATTGAAGCATGATAATGAAGGCACTGAATCCTTGTATCCACAAGAACGATTGTTTCTTGAACGGTTTACAAATAAAGCGAAAGTATTAGAACAATCCATCGGTTTTATTAAGGGAGATACTGTGATAATATTACAAGGACCTTTAGTAGGATATGAAAGTAATATTGTAAAAATCAATCGTCATAAACGAACGGCGTGTATAAACATTAGTTTGTTTGGTGAACAACGAGAAGTAGAAGTAGGTTTGGAAATTATATCCAAAACATAATATATTGTTTAATTTAGTAGTTGCTGGGTCACTCTAAAGCAAGCAATAGAACATAGTAAGTAAACTGCGATTATGTTCGTCTGTGGGCGAAGCTGTATTTAAAGGTTATGTTATGAAAAATAAAAAAGGCTTTACTTTGATTGAAGTGATTCTTGTAATAACGATTATAGGTCTTCTTGTAAGTGTGCTACTTCCAGCATACTTTTTAACTATTAATAAAGCAGATCAAGCCTTATGCTTATCTTTTAGAAAGCATGTTCAACTAAAGATAGTTGAGTTTGAGTTACAAAGTAATAAATCAATTAGTGAAACTAATTTCACTAAGATATTAATTGAACTAAAGCTAGAATGTCCAGAGGGTGGTAGATACACTTTGGAGAGTAATGGTGAAATAAAGTGTAATAAACATAGTGAAGAAGAACAAAATCCTGTGGATTATCTGGTAAAAGATTGGATGATTTATTCGACGTGAGTATGGTGAAAGGATAAAGAGGCTGTAAGGCAGTTGTATCAAGGGTTTCAGCATAACGCCCAAATGTACTAATGTTACAGAAGCATTACACGTCTAAGCATCCAATCAAAGCATACATTTATGCAATATATTGTGCTAGAAATCAATACAAAACACTACATATAGAGAAGAAAATTAAGGTGCTAAATACATAAAAGCACCTCTATACAATGGATAGACTTTAGGTAAGGAAGGATGACAGGATTATGGCTAACAACAAGAAGATATGGCTCGCTTCACCACACATGAGTGATGAAGGTTATGAAATGCAATATGTACAAGAAGCATTCGATACTAATTGGATAGCACCACTTGGACCGAATGTAAATGAATTTGAAAAAGAATTAGCAGCTAAGGTAGGTTCAAAACATGCTGCGGCTTTAACTTCTGGAACTGGAGCAATCCACCTGGCACTAAAAGCCATAAACGTTGGTGAAGGTGATGTTGTATTCTGTCCAACTCTAACATTTTCTGCTACAGCCAATCCGATCATCTATCAGAACGCTACTCCGGTCTTTATTGACAGTGATTATGAAACATGGAATATGGATCCTAAAGCATTAGAGGTAGCCTTCGAAAAGTATGGTGATAAGGTGAAGGCTGTTTTAGTTGTGCATTTATATGGCCTTTCAGCTGATATGGATAAGATTATGGCTATTTGTGATGAGCACAATGTGCCAGTTATTGAAGATGCTGCTGAGTCTTTAGGCGCTTATTATAAAGGAAAACACACTGGGACCTTTGGTGAGTTTGGAGTGTTCTCATTTAATGGTAATAAAATCATCACAACATCTGGTGGCGGTATGCTTGTTTCTGATGATGAAGAGAAGATTAAGAAAGTTAGGTTCTGGTCTACTCAATCCAGAGATGCAGCAAGGCACTACCAGCATAGCGAATTAGGTTTCAATTACCGTATGAGCAATGTAGTAGCAGGAATAGGTAGAGGACAACTTAAGGTATTAGATCAGAGAGTTGCAAAGAAGAAATATATCTTTGAATTTTATAAGAGAGAACTAGGTCAGTTAGCGGGTGTTGAGTTTATGCCTATCAATGACTGGAATGAGCCGAACTACTGGCTGAGTGTGATGACGTTGAAAGATAAGGTAAGACCTCTTGATGTAATGGAAGCACTGAAAAAAGAGAACATTGAGTCAAGACCTGTGTGGAAACCAATGCATATGCAGCCATTCTTTGCTGAGTATGATTATGTCGGTGGAGAGGTAAGTGAAAGGCTGTTTGAGGATGGTGTTTGCTTGCCATCTGATACGAAGATGACGGATGAAGATTTAAACAGGATATGTTCGATTATAAAGGAGCTGTGGAAGTAATATGAAGAGAAAGAAAGGGTTCTATGAAAAGTTTATAAAAAGACCACAGGATCTTTTTCTTTCTATATCTGCTCTTATAGTTTTAAGTCCTGTACTTTTAATCGTGGCTATTTTAGTTAGAACAAAATTAGGAAGTCCAATCATATTTACTCAAGACAGACCTGGGAAAAATGAGAAGATATTCAAAATGTATAAGTTTAGAACTATGACAGATGAAAGAGACGATAATGGAGATTTGTTACCTGACTCTGTTAGATTAACTAAGTTTGGGAGAATCCTTAGAGCTACTAGTTTAGATGAACTTCCGGAGCTCTGTAATATAGTACGTGGGGATATGTCTGTAATAGGACCTAGGCCTTTATTAGTTAGTTACTTAGAACTCTACAATGAACATCAAAAGAGAAGACATGAAGTAAGGCCTGGTCTATCTGGATATGCTCAAGTCAATGGGCGTAATGCTATCAGCTGGGAAGATAAGTTTAATTTAGATGTTGAGTATGTAGATAATGTTAACTTCGTTGGAGATTGGAAGATTATCTTTCTAACCATTAAGAAGGTATTTGTTAAGGAAGGCATCAGTTCAGATACATCAGTTACGATGGAGCCTTTTAGAGGAAGTAAAGTAGACAGTTAAAAGAAATGCAATCATACATTAATTAATTGAGGGAGGAATGTACTGTTCATGATAGACAAATTGATTATTATTGGTGCCAGTGGACACGGAAAAGTTGTTGCTGACATCGCAATAAAAATGAATAAGTGGCAAAGCATCGCATTCCTCGATGATGACGAGTCAATTAAGATATCTATAGGGTTAGAAGTCATCGGTAATACTGCTGGTGCTTTTACATATAAAGATGAAGCTGATTTCTTTGTTGCAATAGGGAATAATGCTGTTCGAGAAAAAGTTCAAGAGAAGTTGATTGATGAAGGAATGTCAGTAGTTAGTTTGATTCATCCAAGTTCTACTATTGGAACTGATGTTGAGATCGGCATTGGAACAGCAGTGATGGCGGGAGTGGTAATCAACTGCTCTACTAGAATCGGCAAAGGATGTATCATCAATACGAGTTCTAGCTTGGATCATGACAATGTTATTGAAGATTATGTGCATATTTCTCCTGGTGCTAGTTTAGCTGGAACGGTGAAAGTTGGCAAGGGGAGCTGGCTAGGAATAGGAAGTATTGTAAGCAATAACGTAAACATCTGCAGTAGCTGCAAAGTAGGTGCTGGTGCTGTGGTGGTTAAGGATATTACTGAACCTGGAACATATGTGGGGGTTCCGGTGAGGAGAGTAGACTGATGGGAAAAATCTTGATACTAGCCAATAATGACATTGGATTATACAAATTTAGAAAAGAATTAATCGAGGAACTACTAAAGGATAATCAAGTGTTTATATCTTTACCTAACGGAGAGTTTGTAAAAGAGCTTGTTAACATGGGCTGTGAATTCATAGATACGAATATTAGTAGACGGGGAACAAACCCTATCACTGACTTAAGATTGATGTTTGAGTATAAAAAGATGCTGAACAGAGTTAAACCAGATGTGGTTTTGTCATATACAATTAAACCCAATGTTTATGGCGGCATGATGTGTAGGCTTACAAAAACACCATACATAGCTAACATAACAGGTTTAGGAACTGCTGTAGAGAATGGTGGTGTTTTACAAAGTATCACCATATTTCTATACAAAATAGCTTTGAAAAATGCTACTTGTGTTTTCTTTCAAAACAAAGAGAATGCGGAGTTTATAAATAGCGAAGGAATCATTAAAGGAAATCAAAAGATAATTCCTGGTTCTGGTGTAAATTTAGATTATTATGAAGTTTTAAATTATCCTGATGATAACACCATTAACTTTTTATTTATTTCAAGAGTCATGAAACAAAAAGGGATAGATCAGTATCTTGATGCTGCTAAGTACATAAGAAAGAAATATCCAAATACTCAGTTTCACATTCTTGGTTTTTGTGAAGAATCATATGAAGAAAAATTAAAAGCTATGCATGAGAAAGGTATTATTCAATACCACGGTATGCAGAGCGATGTAGGAAAGTTTCACCAGCTATCCCATTGTACAATTCATCCAACATATTACCCTGAAGGGATGTCCAATGTTCTTCTAGAAAGCGCAGCTTGCGGTAGACCAATTATAACAACGAATAGAAGCGGTTGTAGAGAAATTGTAGATGATGGGATTAATGGATATGTTGTAGAGCAGCAGAATAGTCAGGATCTTATTGAGAAAATTGAAAAATTTATAAAATTAACTTCTGAAGAAAAGAGACAAATGGGCTTAGCTGGTAGAGATAAAGTTGAAAGAGAATTTGATAGACAGATAGTGGTAGATGCATACAAAGATGAAATTGCAATGACTTTTCCTTGTATTGGAGATGTTAACAATGAGTAGAAAAAGAGATATAGCGAAAAAATATTCTTGGATAATAAACGGGTTAGTAAAGATGTCAAGAATTTTGCCCAAAAGATTCTATATGGCATGGATCAAGTTGATTAGAAATCATGATAATAGTATGGCGATGTTAATAAGGTATATATGTTTAAAGAAATGCGCAAAAACATGCGGAGAAAATGTGGCCGTTTTTTCTAATGTTTATCTGTTCAATTTACACAAATTAGAGATTGGTAATAATGTAAGTATACATCCGATGTGCTATATAAATGCTTCTGGTGAAGTGAAAATAGGTAATAATGTATCGATAGCTCATAGTTCAACTGTTATGTCAGAAGAACACAATTATAACGATTTAAATATCAATATCAAAGATCAAGGCTGTAAATTTATGAAGACAACCATTGAAGATAATGTATGGATCGGCGCGGGTGCTAGAGTTCTTGGGGGGAGCTATATTGAATCCGGAAGTATAGTTGCTTCAGGGGCTGTTGTTAAAGGAAGGATAAAAGAAAATTCGATTGTAGGAGGAATACCTGCAAAGTTGATTAAGGAGAGAGTATAAATCTATGAGAGTAGTATTTGCACACGACCATATTTTTTATAAATATAATGAACATTACTATAGTACAGGCGGACTTTCAAAAGAAATGCTTGAGAGGTACACAAGCATTTTCGATGAAGTTATAGTAGTTAGCCGACAAAGAGAAATTAAGGAGCTTGACAATAAATTAACTTTAGCATCTGCTGATAGAGTGACATTTATTAAAGTTCCAGACTTTAAGTCAGTTAAAAGATATATCAAAATTGCAGAAGCAAAGTCCATAGTAACAAAAGCAGTTAAGGACTCTGATGTTATAATAGCTCGGCTACCAAGTTCAATAGGTGATTTAGCGATTTGTGCTGCAATAAAGAATAGTAAACCTTACTTAAGTGAAGTTGTTGCATGTCCGTGGGATGCTTATTGGAACCACAGTATTCAGGGTAAAATGTTAGCGTCATTCATGTATTTTTCTTTAAAACGGAAGGTTATTAAGTCTCCTTATACAATTTATGTAACAAATGAATTTTTACAAAACAGATACCCTACAAATGGGAAACATACAAATTGTTCAAATGTAGCTTTAACTGAATTTGATAATAAGGTTTTAGATAGAAGGTTAAATAAAATTGAATCAATGCAAAATAACGAAAAAATCGTAATTGGCACTACTGCGGCTGTGAATGTTAGGTATAAAGGGCAACAATACATTATTCAAGCACTAGGAGAGCTAAAAAAACAAGGAATAGACCACTTTGAGTATCAGCTCGTTGGGGGAGGGAATCAAGCGTTTTTAAAGTCAGTAGCAGAAAAGTATGATGTTTTAGACCAAATAAAATTTCTAGGTGCAATGCCACACAATAAAGTATTTGAATGGCTAGAAACTATAGATTTATATGTACAACCTAGTAGACAAGAAGGTTTACCACGTGCATTGATAGAGGCAATGAGCAGAGCACTTCCTGCTTTTGGTGCAAAGACAGCGGGGATACCTGAGCTATTGGAACAAGATTTTATATTCAGTAATACGCGGAAAAATATCGATGAGATAGTTGGGATATTAAAGTCGTTTGACAAAGAAACTATGATTAATCAATCCAAAAGAAATTTTGAAGAGTCAAAAAAATACGAAAAAAATGTAATTGAAGCAAGAAGAAGAAAATTTTTTGAAGAGTTTAAGAATTCGTTAGAATGATCAAATTTAATTGGAAATCGGGAGATATTAATGTTTAGTTCATATACAGTCTATATAGCTACTGTGCTATTGGCGAGTGTGTTTGCCAGCCTAGCTCAAAAGTATTCAAGAACAAATAAAAAAGGTATAAGGATTCCTAATAAGTTTTTTTGGTTTATTTCGATGGCAATTCTTATATTTATTATGGGTTTTAGAGAATATACTATAGGCGTTGATGGTGCTAATTATATAAGAGGCTACAATATTGCGAATAGCATGAGTTTTATTGATTATTATTCAAGTTTCACTACTGAGCCGGGTTTTTATCTTTTGTACAGATTAATATATTTCATTTTTAATGATTATCAATGGTTATTTATTATAACGGCAGCTATAACTATAGCTTGTTTTTATAAAGCTTTCAGTTATGAGATTGATAATATATCTTTAGGCCTGGCAGTATTTATTTTTGCTTCAACTAACTACTTTTATTATTTTGGAATTATGAGAATGGGTTTAGCAGTATCTATTGTTGCTGTTGCTTATAGATACATCCTCCAAAACGAAAAAAAGAAATATGTATGGATGGTTTTACTGGCTACTTTGTTTCATTACTCAGCTCTATTTGCATTAGCAGCACTGTTTATTAAACCTAATCAAATTACTAATAGATTTAAAAATAGCACTCTGATTAAAATTATGATTCTAATTCCTTTGGGATTCTATGGGGTGAGATATTTAATATATCCTTTTATTTCTGCAAGTAGATATCAAGGATATATTGACTCGACAGGAACAATCAGCTTAGGTTTTTTGGCTTCTTCATTGCCATTTCTGATTCTCTTTTCATTCTTTTATAATAAGCTAGTATCTAAAAGTAAAAATTATCAATTTTATATTTTTCTGTTTATTATTAAGCTGTTTACAGAAATTTTCGCACCGGTAATTGGAATAGGTAGGATGGTTTGGTATGTAAATATTAGTCTTTGTTTTTTATTACCTGCAAGTATTAGGGTCAATAGAGACCAGATGATAAAACTTCTCATACTAGCATTTATAATTCTTTACTCAGTTGTGTACAGTTATAATGCTTATTTTGGAGATTCATTTAGAGGCAGTACCATGTTGCCATACGAGAATATATTTTTTAATTTAGAGAATTGAGGTCAAGAATATGAAGAAAGTAAATCTTTTCATTGGAACGCTTTCTACAGGTGGTGCTGAGAGGGTTGTTTCCAATTTATCATTAAACCTAAGTAAAAAGATAAAAACGAACATCTTAATGTTTGGAGACAAGTCAAAGATTGACTATCCTTACGATGGAGAATTAGTTTATCTTGATAAGTATAGCCATTCAAGTTTGCTATACAAACTAAAAGCTATACTTTCTAGATTTATCATAATTCGTAGAATCAAGAGATTGGACAAACAAGCAACGACGATCAGTTTTTTAGAATACCCCAACTTGATTAATACTTTAACTTCTAGAAGTGGAAGATCTATAGTTTCAGTTAGGAACCATATGTCTACGAAGCATAATAATGGGTTCAAATCTAAACTATGGAATTCAACCATTAAATATCTTTATCCTAAAGCGGATCTCATTATTTCTGTGTCTGAAGAAATTAAACGTGATTTAATTGATAATTATAATGTTAATGCAGATAAAATCAAAGTAATATACAATTCGTATGACATTCAGGGCATAAGAGAAATGGCGAAAGAAGAAATTGAAGACAAATACAGTGAAATATTTAACCATCCAGTCATTATAACAGCGGGGCGTCTTAACAAGCAAAAAGGCCATTGGCATCTTATTAGAGCATTTTCGAGAGTTAAAGAAGCAATTCCAAATGCTAAGTTAGTCATATTAGGGGAAGGCGAACTTGAGTCTTACCTAAAGGAATTAGCATCAGACCTAAATATTATTGAAGATGTGCATTTTTTAGGTTTTCAAAAAAATCCATTTAAGTACATAGCTAGGTCAAAAGTATTTGCAATGTCATCTTTTCATGAAGGGTTTCCTAATGCATTAGCAGAAGCTATGGCATGTGGAATACCAGTAGTAACATCTGATTGTAAATCTGGACCACGAGAGATTCTTTCTCCCGAAGAGTTTAATAACGAAAATACGAGCTATAAAATAGATAAAGATAGATATGGTATTCTCACTCCTGTATGTGATGGAAAAAAATACAATGCGACTGATACAATCACAACAGAAGAAGCAGTGATTGTAGACTCAATTATTTCAATGTTAAAAGATGAAAGTCTTTGGAATCATTTTTCAAATCAATCTAAAAAGAGAATTAAAGATTTTGAGATCAGTAAGATTATTAAAGAGTGGGAAAGTGTGATTTAATAAAACACTTTAAGGGGAAAGTATAAATGCAGAAGATAATGAGTGTTATTAAAAATAGACGTAATTTTATTATATTCTCTTTGTTAAAAGTCCTGATAATGGTTTTAGGATTAATAACTAATATATTAATTGTTAGAAAACTAACAGTAAACGATTTTGGTATATTTTCCGTAGCATTAATGTTCATTGGACTTATAACTACTTTCGGATTTAGCTGGAGTTCATCCTCCATTCTTTACTATGGAAGTCGAGAGAAAGCCAAGACTGGATCAATCAATAAGACTTTCTGGGCAAGAAATATAATTATAGCGGTTAGTATTATCTTAACAACTATTCTATTTGCTCTATTTAGAAATCAAATTAATGACTATATTGGTTTGGATGTTGCACTTTTAATCTTGTTATGGTTGTACATAAGTGTAGCTGAGGATTATCTAAGTCAATACTTTTTGGCCGTTAAGAAGCAGTTGTTATCTAGCATGCTCTCTGTAACAGCAAAGATTATATATTTACTGATGATTTTTGCATTTACATTTGATGTTAAAACATTAATTTTACTTAATATAATTAGTCATGCAACTGTTCTTCTCTATGTATTGGGAATGAATAAGAAGGATATCGGAAAATTTGAGTTTGATAAAGAGTGGTTTAAAGAAGTCTTGAATTTCTCTTTATGGCAACTTTTTGGATTTTCCGGTCTTTATTTGATCAACTTCGGAGATACAGCAGTAATAAAGCATTTCATGACAACAGAAGATGTAGGTATTTATAATGCTGCATACAAGCTCTTTAATGCTGTTGCAAATTTCGCCTTTGTGATTAGTAGTTATTACGCTGGCAGTGTTTCACAGTATTTTATAAATAATGAGAGTGAGAAGATCAAACGCTTTTTCTACAAAGAGCGCTTCATGATTTTTGGACTAAGTACCGTAGCACATATAGCGGTTGTGATTTTTTCAAAACCCATAATTACAACACTGTATGGGGATAGATACATCCAGTCTGTGGCAATTTTCAATGTATTGATGATTGGTAGTATATTTAGGTATTTAGCAGTGTTTTACACGTTATACTATAATACTAACAATAAACATAAAGTGCTTCAATACATAAACATAGTTAGAGCAGTGTTAAATATCGGATTAAATATTATTTTCATCCAGATATTTGGGTTGATAGGCCCAGCTATAGCAACAACGATAGCAATATTTATAACATTTGTTTTTTCATTCTTCTATTGTGAGAAAAGAATTAGGGACAAGTCCCAGGAGGTGAAATAGATGCTGATAAAATTGAAAAATGAATTTAAAAAGACCTGGATGTTTGTATTCATAACTGATAAATTAAGATTGCTTTACTATAAGCATTTTGTATCAGATGTAAGGATGCTAGAAAAGCGGTTCAAAAAAAGACTTGGCCGTGAACTGAATTTAGAAAATCCTGAAAAGTATAATGACAAACTTCAATGGCTTAAATTGAATTGGTTCGATCCTATAGCATCAAAATGTGCAGATAAATACGAAGGGCGAGAAGTTGTAAAAGAAAAAATTGGTGCGGAATATTTAAATGAACTGATTGCAGTATTCGAATCTCCAAATGAAATTGAAATTTGTAAATTACCTGAAAAATTTGTGTTAAAAGGTACCCATGGGTCTGGTTTCAATGTGATTTGCAACGATAAAACGACTACTAATTGGGATGAAAAATTTAAAGAAATGAAGAGCTGGTTTAGAAAAAACTACTATTGGCAGAATCGAGAACCTGTGTATAAAGATATAAAACCACGTATAATTTGTGAAAAATATTTAGTTCAAGATGATGGGGATGAGTTACGGGATTATCGTTTTTTTTGTTTTAACGGGGAGCCTAAGTTTATAACAGTGGATTTTAGCATAACAGATAAGAAAAGAACTAGAAGAAATTTATACGATTTAGAATGGAATTTGATGGATGCAGAAATTTCATATCCTAAAGAAACTAATATTAAAGTCAAGAAACCTGGAAAATTGGAAGAAATGATAGAACTCAGCAAAAAATTATCATCGGGATTCCCGCATGCCAGAGTAGATTTTTATTATATTGATAATAAAATAATATTTGGGGAAATTACATTTTTTCACCAAAGTGGTATGGGGGAAATTAAGCCTATAGAATTTGAAATGCAAATGGGGCACTGGCTAGAACTTCCCAATATGAATGGAGGAAAACCGCAATGAAAATACTAATAACAGGTGCAGCCGGATTCATAGGCTTTCACCTTTCAAAAAAATTACTAGATCATTCCTATCAGATAATAGGAATTGACAACCTGAACGACTATTATGATCCAAGTCTAAAACAATCCAGGCTTGAAATCTTAGGAAAGTATAACAACTTTAATTTCCACAAAGTAGACTTAAAAGACAAGGATGCAGTAGACAATATCTTTGAAACCCACCAACCAACTCACGTCATTAATTTAGCGGCTCAAGCAGGAGTGCGGTACTCTATTGAGAATCCCTATGCTTATGTGGATTCAAACTTGATTGGTTTTATGAATATCCTAGAGGCTTGTAGAAACTATCCTGTAGAGCATCTACTTTATGCATCTTCAAGCTCTGTCTATGGTGGCAATAAAGTAGCGCCATTCTCTACAAATCATAATGTGGATCATCCGGTGTCACTTTATGCAGCTACTAAGAAGTCTAATGAACTGATGGCCCATACCTATAGTCACCTATATGGAATCCCAACAACCGGACTTAGATTCTTCACAGTTTATGGTCCATACGGAAGACCAGATATGGCTTACTTCTCATTCACAAAGGACATCTTAGCCGGAAAGCCTATCAAAGTCTTTAATCATGGAAAGATGGAAAGAGACTTCACTTATATTGATGACATTGTGGAAGGTATTGTGAAGCTGATTGAGAAAGCGCCTGTTGCAAATAAAGACTGGGATGAAAGCAAGGATGATTTGAGTACAAGCTTCGCACCTTATAAAATATACAACATCGGAAACAACAACCCGGTACAGCTAATGAGATTTATCAATGCTTTAGAATCTGCACTTGGAAAAGAAGCGGAGAAAGTGTATATGGATATGCAGCCAGGAGATGTATTGAGAACTTATGCTGACGTGAGTGATCTTGAGAGGGACATTAACTTTAAACCATCTACGAGCATTGAAGACGGACTTAAGAAATTCGTTGAATGGTATGAAGAATACTATAACGTAGAGAAATAGGCTAAATGATAATGAAAGTTATATTCAAACGCAAACTATTAGGTCTTTACAAAAGGCCTTACATAAACAAGGGGGTAAGAATCAATGAAAATTACTATTGCTGGAACAGGTTATGTTGGCCTGTCCAATGCCATACTTTTAGCGCAACACAATGAGGTCATCGCATTAGATATCATCAAAGAAAAAGTGGACATGATTAATAACAAACAGTCACCAATAGCAGATTCGGAGATTGAAGAGTATCTAGCAACTAAGGACCTTAATCTAACCGCAACAACTGATAACTTCGAAGCGTATAAAGATGCTGATTATGTTATTATTTCAACACCTACTAACTACGATCCAGAGAAGAATTACTTCAATACAAGAACGGTAGAAGCTGTAATTGCAAATGTATTATCGATCAATCCAGATGCTGTAATGGTTATTAAATCTACAGTGCCTGTTGGATATACAGAGTCAATCAAAGAAAAATTTGATACCGAGAATGTTATCTTTTCACCGGAGTTCCTGAGAGAAGGAAAAGCACTTTATGATAACCTCTATCCTTCAAGAATTGTAGTAGGTGAGCAATCTGAAAGAGCTAAAGTATTCGCTGAACTTCTAGCACAGGGAGCTATTAAGAAGGATATTACGATTCTTTATACTGATGCTACCGAAGCGGAAGCGATAAAACTTTTTGCTAATACTTACCTTGCTCTCCGTGTAGCGTACTTCAATGAGCTTGACTCATATGCCGAAGTTAGAGGACTGGATACAAAACAAATCATCGAGGGTGTAGGCCTTGATCCCCGTATAGGCTCTCATTATAACAATCCTTCATTTGGCTATGGTGGATATTGCTTGCCTAAGGACACAAAGCAGTTACTGGCTAATTACCAGGATGTACCAAATAACATAATCGGGGCAATAGTGGATGCTAATAGAACCAGAAAAGATCATGTCGCTGATATGATAGTTAAGAGACAGCCTAAAATTGTAGGAATATACAGACTTACCATGAAGATGGATTCTGACAACTTCCGTCAGTCTGCTATTCAAGGTGTTATGAAACGTATCAAAGCTAAAGGTATCGAGGTTGTGGTATTTGAACCTGCTTTACATGAAGATGAATTCTACAATTCAAGGGTAATCAAGGACTTTGATGAGTTTAAGAAAATCTCGGATGTTATCGTAGCAAACAGATTATCGGATGAGATCAAAGATGTGGTGGACAAGGTCTACACAAGAGATTTATTTAGTAGAGATTAATGGACAAGCCCTAACACTGTTTAGGGCTGTTTAAACATAGGAAGGCTAACAAAATAGCCCGAATCAAACATGGGGGAGGATTGATACGGATGAAAGTACGCAAAGCAGTCATACCAGCTGCCGGTCTTGGAACGAGATTCTTACCAGCGACAAAGGCCCAGCCGAAAGAGATGCTTCCGATTATAGATAAGCCAACGCTACAGATAATAATCGAGGAAGCAGTGCAATCAGGGATCCAGGAGATTCTTATAATTACTGGAAGAAATAAGACAAGTATTGAGAATCATTTCGATAAAAACGTAGAGCTTGAGTTAGAACTTGAGAAAAAAGGCAATGAAGAAATGTTAAAAGTGGTCCGAGACATAACTGATCTTGTTGACATTCATTATATCCGGCAGAAAGTAGCTAAAGGATTAGGTCATGCTATCCACTGTGCTAAGACATTTGTTGGAAATGAACCTTTTGCTGTAATGCTCGGTGACGATATAGTTGAAAATGGGGATGGAAAGCCATGTCTACAGCAGATGCTTGAAATGGGGACTAGCCCCATTTACCCAGACAGTCTAATGAAAAGAAAAATAATTAATAAGTAACTTACTAATGAAGGAAATATAATTACATAAAATAGAATTAAAGCTTTCCTCAATATGTTGGTGTGTCCGGAAAAATGGGGCTAATCTTATTATTTCATTGTCAAATGTCTTTTTTCATAAGGTGAACAACCATTATAACTATGAGGCCTTGCGAGATTATACCAATAGATGTAATCAATGACCGCCAGGGCAATATCTTGATTGGTTTCAAATTCATCGATGTATAATCGTTCTTTCTTTAGATTTGCAAAAAAGGATTCAATCACAGAATTTTCACAAGGTGTTCCTTTTTCACCCATCGATTGTATAATAGGTGTATCGATGAGGAAATCTTTAAGGTAGTTATTAGCCTTGAATACTCTCCCTTGGTCGCTATGAAGAACTATTTTTGGACATCTAGACAAATCTTCGTGTTTAATTGCACTTTCTATCGTATTTTTTACTAGCACAACTGTTTGATTTTTATATATTTTATATCCAATAATTGTCCTGTCATATAAATCAATGATTGCACACAAGTATTGTCGTCCCTCAACTGAATCAATCTTAGTGATATCAATGCACCAAATTGAGTTTTTTGTTGTTGAATCAAATTCTCTTTTGACCAAATTAGAGTAGGGTTTGATACCACGATAAAGAACTTTCATTTTCTTAGAGTGCAATGAAGCAGAAAGCAAGCCATATTTCTTCATAATTCGATAGATTTTTTTATGATTTATCTTCACACCATAACTTTCATTCAGATATTTTGTTACTAATCGATAACCCATAGTATCATGATGTTTATTTAATCTGATTTCAAGAATCAAGTTTCGAATTGCTATATCAGGATCGACTTGATCTGTTTTTTTAAGCCAATCATAATAACTGCTTCTGCCTACGCCGAATGTCTTACATAAATAAGTTATAGAATAGGAATTTGTAAATGTAAGGATGTAGTTGTAATAAACCTCACTAGTAGGCTTAATGTTTGTGGATTCAATATAAGACAAAAGTTCTTCTAATCTTGTAGTAATCATTTATTCACTCCTTCTATAATGGTTATTCATTTGTTATGCTTATAAACTATAATTACAACTTCCAACTATTAAAACAAGATATTTTTATTGTCAAATTTTTTTATTCCATTTTTTGGAGGTGCTCATCGAATGAAATCATATATAATAAGAATTGAACTTGAAGAATCAAATCCATTAATTTGGAGAAGGGTCATCATGCCAGCTGGTGCTACATACAGAAGGCTTCATGATGTCATTCAGAATGTGACGAATTTTCAAAGTGGGTATCCGCATTCAGGTTATCATCTTTATGAGTTTGATCTTCCTAAAGAGAATAGAATCGTCACTGATAATGAAGAAGCGTATATGGAACATAAACATTACATAAAGAACAAGAAGCATTATGAAGAACGACTGAAGTCGATGCCCACCAATATGCTTCAGTTTGAAAAGAATCATCAGGAGAGATTGAAGATTGAGGTCCGAAAGCCTACTGGACTAAAGATTGATGATTACCTGGAAAAGTATAAAGAGATCCGATACAACTATGACTTTGGGGATGATTGGTGGTTTAGTATTAAACTTGAAGAAATCGTGGATGATTACTATTTCGGATATCCAACACTGCTTGATGGGGCAGAGACGGCTCCACCGGAGGATGTCGGTGGCATCCATGGATTTTATGAGTTTTTGGAAATTTACCGCAATCCTAATCATCCAGAGCATAGAGACATGAAGGCTTGGGCTGATTCACTATATTTCAAGGAGTACGATCCTGATTGGATTAATGAGAGACTCAAAGGGCTTAATTACAAGAAAACCGAGTGGGACAAGATTAATCATGAGAATTACAAAATAATCAAAGACAAGTATAAGAAATGATTTTTAAGAAGTGATCTATTAAGGTTTTTGAAAATAAAGAAATGAAAATACTGAAAGGTATAAACTCAAACTTTTAAGATCTAACAAATTTAATATCAGAAATTTTGAAAGAACGATTTATCTACAAGCACAGACCATAACAAGATCCTCTTAAAACAAACCGGTAAGGAAAAGATCAATAAAGGTGTTTAGAAGCAGTTTAAAAAAAGACAAGTAAAAGTATATCTAGCAAATGTAAAGGAATAAAATGTCTCTCGCATGGTTAGCTTTCATTTGTGATTGTGATGAATTATAATGTTACTGAAAAAGAGAGGTGTTTATGAAAAGATTATTTATATTTTTACTAATTCTTAGTTTAGCCGCATGTAGTCCAAAACCATCGGATAATAATGAAGACCCCAATGATGATACCAATGAAGAGCCTATTGTTGAAGAGTTGATTCATCGTTCTATCTTTAATGGTGAAGAGATAGAAGAAAATCAAGCAACCTATCAAGCTTTCGCCATAATGATATCTAACTCTGCTGAGGCACGACCTCATTCATCACTAGGTTTAGCAGATGTGGTATATGAAATTGCTGTTGAAGGATATACCATTACTCGCTTTATGGCTATTTTTCAATCAGAAATGACAGATAAAGTAGGTCCTGTAAGAAGTGCACGTATTCCCTTTGTCCGTATGATGCAAGAATGGGGTCTACCCTTTGGACATTTTGGTTCTGCCGCAACCGGTCAAGGAGATGCTAAAAGCTTAATAGAAGCCATAAGACCGCCAATACGATTTGATGGACATCAAGGAATTAATTCACAATACTTTTATCGCTCTAATGATCGTAAAGCTCCTCATAATGCCTATTTTAATGCTGAAAGAGCCCTAGAGAAGATTCCAGAGTTAGAATATGAGAAACATTTTGACTTTGATGAAGAAAGCAATATTGATGACCAAGAGGTTATTAACTTATCTTTACGATACTCTTCTTATAACCCTGTTAGTTATGAGTATGATATAGAGACTAATCTCTATAATCGATTTATTAAAAATCAAGCCATGATGGATACGTACACTAATGAGCAAATTGCAGTAAGAAATATCATTGTTCAACATGCTCCACACTCCACTGCTGAGAGTGTAAGCTATGTCCTTGTTGATTTTGTAGGAGAGGGTAAGGCAGAATATTTTGTAGGTGGGTACTATGAAGAGGGAACTTGGAAAAAAGAGTCTCATGAAGCTGTAACTCAATTTTTTGATAGTGAAGGTGAACCAATTGTTCTACTTCCAGGAAATACTTGGATTCAAGTTGTTCATCCTAATGTTGGGATTACTTTAGAATAATTAACCATACGATTAATGATCAAGACGAAACTTAACATTTCGTCTTTTTTGTGCTATTGTTAATCCGTTTATAAGGGGTTAAAATGAAAAGAAAACTACTATATGCACTTCCAGCTATTGCATGGATGATACTTATATTAATGCTTACACTTCAACCTGGAGAGGTTTCCTCAGATTTAAGTGGAGGAATCGTTTCTTACTTATACAACTATGTGCAAGCACTTAATATACCCTTATCCATTAATCAGTTTCATTTTCTTATTAGAAAAACAGCTCATGTTAGTGAGTACTTTATCTTAGGGTTACTAGTATTTGTAGCTTTAAAACCTTATAAGATATCCTTTCAAAGACAACTCCTCATTGTGTTATTGTTTGGAATCGCTTTTGCTAGTGTCGATGAGTTTATTCAAACCTTTGTACCAGGAAGAGTAGGGGCAATTACGGATGTACTGATTGATAGTGTTGGTGTTATGTTATCATTAGGGTTAGTTAGTATCGTTCAACGATTGAGAAGGGAATCAAAGGTATGAAGGTTTATTTAGAATTATTTATCGCATTCTTTAAAGTAGGATTGTTTACCTTTGGTGGTGGTTATGCCATGATTCCTATTGCTAAAAGAGAACTCATTGATAATAAAAATTGGTTAAGTGAAGCACAGCTTATGGACTATTATGGCATAGCTCAAGTAAGCATGGGTATTATTGCCATTAATACCAACGCCTTAATTGGTTATCATATTGCCCATAAAAAAGGAGCAGTACTTGCAGCAATCGCTACTGCACTACCTTCGATTATTATCATTACTATAATAGCTGCAGTACTAGAAGGCATCTTTGATGTGCCACTAGTAATTAACATGTTTAAAGCCATCCGTATAGTAGTTAGTGCTCTTATTGTACAAACGACCATTAAACTTACTAAGATTGGTGTAGTGGATATCTTTGGAGCAGTACTATTTGGTTCTAGTTTTCTATTAATTGTATTACTAGGAGTCAATCCTATTCTTCTTGTACTTCCTTCAGCCTTATTAGGGATTATCTTCTATCCTAAAAAAGGAGGGAAACAAACATGATCTATTGGTTATTGTTTATTGAGTTTCTTATCATAGGTGCTTTTGCAATAGGTGGAGGATTAGCAACCTTACCTTACTTAATTAATCTAGCTAATAAATATCCATGGTTTACTCAAGCTACCTTAATGGACATGGTTGCGATCTCTGAATCAACCCCAGGACCCATTGGCATTAACATGGCAACCTATGCAGGATATGTTGCAGCTGGGATACCTGGAGGAGTGATTGCTAGTATATCGGTTATGCTTGTTGGAATGATCTTTATGATTGTCATAGGACGCTCATTAGAGCGCTTTAAAGAAAGCACAGTGCTTGTTAAGGTGTTTTATGGGTTAAGACCTACAATTGCAGCATTGATTGGCTTTGCGGCTTATACGATGTTGCAAACGGTGGTTGCTGATGCTACACTTGAGCTACTACCAATACTTAGCTCAGTTGGCTTGTTTGTTCTAACCTTAGTGCTTATTTACAAAACTAAATTATCACCAATCAGTATTATTGGACTTGCAGCAGTCTTAAGCTTAATCTTACCACTATAACAAAAGGGTATGGCTCATCGAAGCCATACCCTTACTTTTTATCTTTGATTAATATAATTTAGTTTAAGCTAACTGCATTGTCTGTTGCTTTTTCAAGTGCAGCAATGTAGTCTGTTACTCTCATGGTAACTTCAGATTTTAAATCTTCAGCGTCATCTAAGTAACCACCATCAATAGCTAAACCAGTTACATCACTTAATGTTTTGCCAACTGCAAATAATTCAAATGAAGTGATTTGTTCATCCCATTCTTTACCAATAGGTGAAGCATTAGCCATACCATAAGCAGTACCACGCTCTTTTTTAGTACCAACAGCATCTGCTGCTACAACAACACCTTCACCATCAAAAGTTCCTTGGTTTTGTGCTGTATCAATGCTGACATAAAGAATATTTCCATCAGCATCATAAGCAACCCCTGCAAAAGTAACGTTTACTTGAATACGACCATCTGTACCTTCGACAAAGTCACGACCAGATACACTAGTTACAGAAGCAACACCAACACGTGCTACATCTTCAACTGTTTCAGCATACTCAACTGCTTTTTCTACTACTGCAATATAATCAGTTACACGAACAGTTACAGAAGATTTCAAATCTTCACTATCTGCTAAGTAACCACCGTCAATGGCTAAACCTTTAACATCATCCAATGTTTTGCCAATAACCCATTCTTCAAAAGCAGCGATTTGCTCATCCCATTCTTTGCCAATGGCAGAAGCACCCTTCATGTTGTATGCATCGCCTTTTTCCTTTTTCGTAGGAGCAGCTTCTGCAGTAACTACAACACCTTCATTATCGAATGTTCCTTCATTTTGAGCAACATCGATAGCGACATAAACAAATACACCTTCTTCATCTAATACGACATTAGCAAATGTTGTGTTCACTTGAACACGACCTGCTTGATCAGTTTCACTATTGTAATCACGTGGACTTACAGAAGTAACACTGGCTGTACCAACTTTATATACGCTTGACTCTTGAGTGTTTCCGTTGTCTGAAGAACAACCAGCTAAGAACAATAACGCAACAATACTAGCTACTAAGAATTTTTTCATAAAATTTCCTCCTTGCGATTTGTATTATAAAGTAAAACAAGGGAATGTCAACACTTTAGTAGAGATTTCACAAATAGTTTTTTAATGTTGTTGTGAACAACTTAACAAAAAACCACTAACGAGTATATATAATGAACTTTTATGCTTAAAAACGCATTATACAATACGTGAACAAAATCACAATATTACCAATAATGCACTTGTGAAAAGGGTTTTCGTACTATCAAAGATTGTGAAATGGAAAACTATAGTAACAAACTTCATCAAACCACATTCTTCTATAAACTAGCTAATTTTTATGGTAAACTTAGAAAGTGTAGGAGGCGACAGTATGATTGTAATTGCAGGAGGTTTGTTTGGTGCAGGGTATGCTATATATCGTTTAGTGCAATATCAAAAAGCCAATAAAGCCGTAAAAGAAAAATTCACAGAATCTCAAATAATTGATCACGTTAATTATGGAATGAAATCAGGCATGTTTAATGCTATTATGGCTGGGTTATCCTTTAGTCTTGTTTTAGCAAGTTTTGATAGTCCATCTATTCAAGCATTGTACTTAATGATTGGTGGTTTATTTATTGGTAATGTCTTTGATGCGTATCGTATTAAACGAGTATTCTTTACAAAGACATCCTTTTATACCCAACAAGTGAGTGTACGCTATAAGTCCATTAATAAAATAACCCCTAAAAAAAGAGGGAAGAGTTCTACTCTTGAAACAAACCAAAAAGAAGTGTTTGTCTTTCCTAAGACGGTCATTGATAAGATCAATGAGTATTCTAATAAGAAGTAGTATACAGTAACGTAATTTTAAAGTAAGAAAAAGTTGAATGGTGTCGGTGATAAACCCTAAACATTCAACTTTTTATTTACGTCTAATTCAATTTGCTTATTTCTTTACAACAGGCTTTTTTCTAAACACAAAGGATAACAACACAAACATTAATCCTGTTGTAACAAACAACCATCCAAGAGAAGGTGTGTCAGAAGTATCTGGTATTAGTGTTTGTTCTTCTTGATCTACTTCATCAACTTCTTCATCTGTTAAATTAGATGGTAATAATACTGTATCAATGACATGCACGATGCCATTGGTTGCTTCTAAATCAGCTGTTGTGACCGTAGCTTCACCATTAATGATGACAGATCCTAAAGTAAAGGTTAACTCAAGTTTATCATTTAAGGTCGCTACTTTTAAACCATCAGTAATTTCACTAGCAAGTATACGATCGGGTATTACATGATAAAGTAGAATCTTTGCTAAATCTTCACTATCAAGAAGTTCTTCTTTTGTAATGTCTAATTCTTCTAATAATACACTAAAAGCATCATTGGTTGGTGCAAATACCGTAAATGGACCAGCACCTAATAAAGCTTCTACTAATTTAGCCTTTTGTAATGCTTCAACTAAAATACTAAAGTCAGGGCTAGAAAGAGCGATATCAACGACAGTTTTAAATACAGGTTCTTCTTCATCATCTTCTACCTCAGCTGCTGTAAGTACATACTCAGTAAAATGAAAGACTCTTAAGCGTAAAACATCTGTAGTAGGATTATAAGAAGAATTGTCCAAATCAATGAAGGCAGTAATATCTTCAACTAGGTCACCTTGATTGTCTGTGATTTCAAAGTCCACATAATCCATAAAATTATCTGTAGTTGCGTCAGTGACACCTAAGGTCTCCATTGCTTTTTCAAAAAGGATTGTCGCACCAATGTCTGCTAAAAATGCTAAATCTTGGGTATCAACTTTTGCGGATAGTTTTTTATTGTCGACATCTTGAGCGATACTAATGGATTGATTTAATCGCTCAAACTGCTCTTTATTAGCCAAAATATTAATGCCTGCATCAAATTCAATAGTACCCACACCTATTTTTGTTACTGGCATTACTTTGTCTGTTTCATACAAACTGCTAAAATCTCTTAAATCAGGAAGTACTAAATCTGTCGTTTGTAAATCAAAGTTTACCATGACATAAATCAGTTCATCTTGATAAATCTCATCAGGATGTGCTAATGCTTTAGTTCCCGGGCTACCATCTTCCCAAACACCAATAATGTGGTAATCATGAGTGTTTTCAAACTTAAATGTATTATTAGTTACCACAGAGAAGTTTTCACCTGTACTACTTAGTTCCACAACATACCCAATAAAAACTTGGCCAATTTCAGGATCGATTTCTCCAGAAATAGTGACTGATTGAAATGGATCTATATCTTTATCATCATACTCAAAATAAGTGGTTGTTTGACCTGTAAATATTGGAGTTGACTCACAGTTGTAGTTAGGTTGTTCACACACAACAGTATGAACCCTAACATAATTGAAAGGATCATTTACAACAGTATTTGTAGTAGGATTAGCATCATTAATGAGCGTGCCATCGCTGTTGTATCCTTTTGGTAAGTTTATAATGTCTAGTATTAGTTCATCACCTACAAAGTAGAGTGCATCATCACGTATGAACTCATACTCAACATCTTCATTGAAGTTTTTAAAGGTTGCTTTTTCACTTCGATGAAATCCATCATTAGTTTCATCATCATTCTCAATGAAAAACCCAAAGTAAACATCGTGAAACTCAGGTTGATAAAAACCTAAAAGACCTCTTGGGTTACCTGGTGTTACATGTAATGTTAATGAATCATCTTTTCCCATCAGATTTATCAACTCAGCTATTGTTGGTTCAACAAGAACTTTAAGATCACGAGTTGGTGCTGGCTCGATACCTGGATAAGATAAAGGCACCCAGTTTCGATAGAAGGGTGGTCGACCAGTCGCCACCATCATAAGTACTTCGTGATTTTCATCTAAAATTACATTTTCATCATGTTTTGTTAATGTAATGGCAATTGTGCTACCTTGCCAATACTGAGAATGTTCCACTTCGATTGTAAAATCTTCTGTGATTGGGATATTGGTATCCGTATGGTCTAAATTAAAGGGAATATGCTCATAGTCATTATCTGGTAGTGGTGGTTGTGCTAGTATCGATAGAGGTATCAACGATACCACCATCATTAATGAAACAAGCACACCAAAAAATAAACGCTTTTTTTTCATTTCGCCTCCTTTTTATCTTGTATTGTCATTCTTGTTTTCATAAGCATTCACATCAGTAGGTGTTTATTGCTTCATAAAAACCTTTTTACGCTCTATTTAAGTACACTATATCGAATGTCATGTATCATTGTTAATAAATTCACGAAAAAAGTTTGAAAGTCGAAGTATACTAAAATAATAATGTAAATAACTTTAAGGATTAAAAATGACATGTTTTAAAACTAAAAGAGAAGATAACCATATTTACCAAGCAATAAATGTGTACAACAGCTTGAGTTATTTGCGTTTGTTTCCTATAATAGAGTTAACAAAGAAAGTACATGAATGTAAAAGAAAACTAAAGGGTGACATTTAGTTTTTTATAAGAAGTAAATAAGCAGGAGATAAAACTATGGCACAGATCTTTGTATGCAACATTGGATCAACCTCCACAAAGGTTGGCTACTTTTTAGATAAGCAACAAGTAAAAGAACATACGATTCGTTATTCCCCTGATGATTTTAAAGGGCAGACATCGTTGTTTGATCAACAAGCAAGGCGAACCCAAGACATTGAAAGCTTCTGTGCTGTTCAAGGCATTAACCTTTCGAGCATGGATGTTATTGTTGTACGTGGTGGCGTTATTAAGCCACTTATGGGTGGAATCTACGCTATTGATGAAAATGTGCTTGATGATGTACGTTCGATGCGCTATGGAAAACATGCAAGTAACTTAGGATTATTAATAGGCTATGATTGGAAAAATAGATATGGAGTGGATGTGGTGTTTGTTGATCCACCAGTAACCGATGAACTATCACTATTAGCACGATACTCAGGATTAAAAGGATATCAGAGACGTTCGATCTTTCATGCTTTAAACCATAAACAGACCGCACGTAATTATGCGGCGAAAGTAAACAAGGATTTAAATGATTTGCGACTTATTATTGTGCATGCTGGTGGTGGTATTTCTGTTAGTGCATGCAAAGGTGGTCGTATTGTGGATGTAAACAACGCCCTTGATGGAGAAGGACCATTTACACCATCACGAGTAGGTGGTATTAGTTCTGAAATTGTACTACAACTTGTGGAAGAAAATGATGGAGATACAAACAAAGTAAGGGATATTCTTATTAATCAAGGTGGATTAATGTCTTACTTTGATACTCATGATATGAAAAGCTTAGTTGCACAAATGGACAAAAACCAAGAAATAGAGTGGGTTATCGATGCGATGATCTATCAAATAGCCAAAGAAGTAGGGGCTATGGCTACAGTACTACGAGGAAGAGTAGATCAAATATTACTAACGGGTGGTTTAATCTTTAATCAAGCCTTTGCGAATCGTTTAAGTGCCCGTATTGATTGGATTAGTGATATTACAACTTATCCTGGAGAAGATGAACTACTAGCCATGGCAATGGGTGGCTATCGTTATTTAAACAAAGAAGAAGAATTACTAACATATTAAGGAGCAACATGAACATATTAGTGACAGGTGGCTTAGGCTACATTGGTTCACACACATGTGTGGAACTTTTAAAACACAATCATAACGTTGTTATTGTGGATAATTTATCCAATACAGAGATGGATGTCCTAGATAAAATCAAACATTTAACAAACAAAGACATCCCATTTTATCAAATGGATGTGAGTAAAGAGAGTGAAATTGAAGTTGTGTTTAACAAACACACCTTTGATGGCATTATTCATTTTGCAGGATATAAAGCAGTCGGTGAGTCGGTAGAAAAACCATTAGAGTATTATCAAAACAATGTTCTTAGTACAATTGTTCTAGCAAGACTTGCTTTACAGTATAATGTACCTCGATTTGTGTTTTCTTCTTCCGCAACTGTCTATGGTGATCAAGTGTCTCCTTTTAAAGAAGACATGCCTTTACTAAAGACAACCAACCCATATGGAGAAAGCAAAGCGATGAGTGAGCGAGTACTAATGGATACAGCAAATGCAAACTCACAGCTTGGTGTGTGCTTGCTACGCTACTTCAACCCTGTAGGAGCTCATAGCAGTGGCTTAATCGGTGAGCGACCAAAAGGGATACCCAATAACTTAATGCCTTATATTACCCAAACTGCTAAAGGATTAAGAGAAAAACTATTTGTCTTTGGTAATGATTATCCAACCCACGATGGAACAGGAATACGGGATTACAATCATGTGGTGGATTTAGCTGTTGGTCATGTATTAGCCATTGAACAGCTTAAAGCTGGAACACACATTTACAATTTAGGAACAGGTCAAGGTGTTTCAGTATTAGAACTAATAGAAACCTTTAAAAAGGTTAATAAGGTCGATATTCCTTATGAAATTGTAGAGCGACGAGCAGGTGATATTGCAATATCGTATGCTGATGCAACTAAAGCAGCACAAGAGCTTGGCTTTAAAACAAAACATACTGTAAAAGATATGGTAAAAGATGCCTATAACTTTGAGAAAAACAATTAAGAAAGAGTAGTGGTGAAGGTATGCAAAAGTTTGAATACAATGGTAAAACATACATTAAAATAAAACAAGATTGGTATAGTGAGATTGGGGAGAAACTGCCTTTAAAAACTGCGGTTACACTTGATGCTGAGTTTAGTCAAATGCTTATTGAAAATGAACAATCAATCGTAAAGCTACTTGATCAAACACGTCATGATTTAAACATTGGTAGTACTAAGCGTGCGTATGAAGTAATTGTCGAAGCACTCTCTTTAGCAACCAACAATCCTGAGCAAACACAGTTTTTACCAAGTGTGCTAGTGATGTACGCTACCGTTAGTAAAGCAGTTGAGCAAGTTGAAGAAGCCATTGAAACCTTTTTACGTGTGCTTAAAAAAGAGCACGAAATTGATAAAAACCCACAAGTACAAACTGCACTAGCTTCACTGTATCTTGATGTTAAAAAGCCTGAAGAAGCATTAGAGTTAGCACAAAAGGCGATGGTTAATTTTAGAAAAAGCAAACGTAAAGTATCCGATGATTTAATGATTGTATGGTCAAAGCTTAAAAAAGACTTTCCAGATACATACAATGCGTATCGAGAGCAGGTAAAAAGTGCCGGAAAATAACCGGCTTTTTTATGGAGCTATTTAAGCTTCGTGTTGTTTCTGTTACAATAGCTATGGAGAAAATATGAGACGATTTTATTTACGTAGAATATCTACAGAATTTAAAGTATACATCGTGTTAGCGTTATTATTATTTAGTGTTGTTGGTTATGCCATTTTAAGAAGTGGATGGCTTCAACCTCGCACTTTTGATGATACGCTTTTTGATCAAGAAGAATGTCTCGATCAAAAGCGTCTTTTTAACCATAGCGAACAACCAAGAAAAGAGATTGACGACATTGACGATGTGCGTATGTTAATGGTCGTTCCTTTTATCAATAACAATCGTGGTAATGGGCTCTTTGGCATTATTGATCATGATGGTAGTGTTGTTGTAGAGCCAACGTTTGAATATTTTACAGAAGTGTATAATGGGATTATTCGATCAGTTGATGAAAACAATGTCGCCACTTTTTATGATTTAGAGTTAAATGTACTACCTACAAGGACTGCATCAAGAGAGTTTTACGATGCGAAGCGACAATATCGTATCTTTAAAGAAGTAAACACCAATCCAGCGTATACACTTATTAATCGTAGTTCACTTTCACCTAGTATGTTACAAAAGATTGAAGAAACAGCACAACTTGAAATGTTTTATTTAAGTTATTATAAAGAACCGATTAACTTTTATAGCATACGTTTGTTATCTTCGGTGCATGAGAGAGTGTTTGTGGTGTTTGATGAAAATCTAGATTTTATTAGAGAAGAATACTACACACAACCTGTCTACTTTGAAGAAAATGGCATTGCAAAAGTACAGCGCAGTTGTAGCGTTGCTTATATGAACATTGATGGTGAGTATATTTGGTATGTGGATGGTGATTATTAGACACTAAGTAGCATAATATGATCAAGAAGGGCATGACCCTTCTTTTTTTATGTGTAAAAAACACAAAAAAGCGGGGTTTTTACTATACAAATGCGTCACATTTAAGTATAATGGTGGTAGAAAGTGGGACGAAGTGTCATAAAGTGGTAGAATGATGTTCATAGGAGAATACAAACACAACCTAGATGGCAAGGGTAGAATTATTATTCCTGCTAAGTTTCGTGAAAACTTTGGGGCATCTATGATCGTGACACGCGGTTTAGATGGATGTTTAACGCTGTATTCTTTAGAACAATGGGACAGTATTTTAAGTCAACTAAAAAAGCTTCCTACTACAAAAAAAGAATCACGTATGTATGTGCACATGATTAGTGCAAAAGCTGCGCAAGTAAGCTTAGATAATCAAGGTCGTATATTACTTCCTCAATCCCTTATTAGTGCCGCTACTCTAAAAAAAGAATGTGTGGTTGTTGGTGTTGTTGATCATGTGGAAATATGGGATCAAGGATTATGGGAAAACTACTATGAATCAGCTTCTGATTCCTTTGAAGATATTGCTGAGAGCTTAACGGACTTTCTAGTATGAAACACATCCCAGTAATGCTTGATGAGTGTATAGAAGCATTAAATATAAACCCACATGGAACATACGTGGATGCTACCTTTGGTTATGGTGGTCATTCTAAGGCAATCTTAGAACGATTAGAAGATGGAAAGCTTATTGTCTTTGATCAAGATGTTAACGCCATTAAAACCGCTAAAGCACTCCAACAAGAACAACCAAACTTAGTGCATGTAATCTTTGATAATTACGCCAATCTTAAAAGTAGATTAGCTGAGCTTAACATACACAAAGTCGATGGTATCCTTGCAGATTGTGGTGTGTCATCGATGCAACTTGATGAGGCAGAGCGTGGGTTCTCTTATCGCTTTGATGCCAAACTTGATATGCGCATGAACCAAACACAAACACTATCTGCTTATGAGGTAGTAAATTCATACACCAAAGAACAACTACTTGAGATCTTATATGGCTATGGAGAAGAGAAGTTTGCTAAAGGAATTGTAAAAGAAATATTAGCAGCACGAAAAGTCAAACCAATACAAACAACCTTTGAACTTGTAGACCTTATTAAAAAAGGGTATCCAATCAAAGCATTATCAAAACCAGGTCATCCTGCAAAACAAACCTTTCAAGCCATTCGTATTGAAGTCAATGATGAACTTAAGTCACTCAAGAAAATGGTGGAGGAAGGATTAGAGCTATTAAACCCTAAAGGAAGAATGGCGATTGTTAGCTTTCACTCCTTAGAAGATCGCATTGTAAAAAATGCATTCAATAAAGTAAGTAAAGCTCCTAAGGTAGATAAACGATTGCCACTGTTAGAAGTTAGCTTAGAGTATCAACTAGTCAATAACAAAGTCATTCTTGCAAAAGAAGATGAGAGTATAAATAATCCTAGAAGTGCCAGTGCAAAGTTAAGAGTCATAGAAAGGAAGTGAACGTATGGCAAAAACAAAAGTAGTAAAAACTCGAAAGTATCGTTGGCGAGTGTGGGTGATGACCTTCTTTATGATGATGGTCACTGCTCAAATCATTAGCGCAATTGGTTTGCGTACATACCAAACTTCTTTAAGTGTTAAAATACAACAAACAGAACGTGCGATTGCTGTTTTACAAACAGAAAATGAAGCATTGCAAGTCGATATAGGAAGACTTAGCAATTACAATCGCATCGTAGCGATGGCCAATGAACAAGGGTATAGTTCGGTAAATCAAAATGTCATCAGCGTCTACAACAAAAATGACTAGAATAAAACGCACCAACATCACTTTGTTGGTGTGGTTTTCAATATTCTTTTTACTTGTTGGCCTTATTAGTGCCAATGTTTTTGTCGTTGTCATAGGTGGACAACATGTTCATTCAAAGACAAACATTAAAGAAATTGCCGATGGTGTGTATATTAATCAAGAAAGTATCCTCGCTAATCGTGGCATGATAGTCGATAGAAACAACAATGTACTAGCCGAAGATGTTGTGTCTTATAAGATCATTTTATACTTAGACAGTTCTCGTGTTGGTATTAATAAGACACCTGCGTATGTGGTGGATAAAGAGGCGACAGCACAAGCGTTAGCACCACTGCTTAACATGGATGAGCAAGTCATTTTGGATCATTTAAACAAAGACTTGTATCAAACAGAACTAGGAATACGAGGAAGAAATTTAACCTTAAACACAAGAAATGAAATATTAGCCTTAGAATTACCAGGTATTGCATTTGAAACGATGATTAGTCGTAATTACCCACAAGGTGTTTTTGCTTCTCATCTTATTGGTTTTTCACAATTTGATGATGAAGTAAAAGCGATGACTGGACGCATGGGTTTAGAGGCAATCTTTAATCAAACACTTCTTGGTGAAAATGGATGGCGTCGCTATCAATCCGATATAAGTGGCTTCCGCTTTAAAGACATGTATTATGAAGAACAACCTGCAACTCATGGTAACACCTTAGTATTAACCCTTGATAGAGGAATACAAGAAACCTTAGAACTTGCATTAGAAAACACGATGCAAACAACCAATGCTTATGAAGCATGGGGCATGGTTATGGAAGCAAAAAGTGGTGATGTGCTAGGGTGGGCTAATACCCCAAGCTTTGATCCTAATGCAATTGATATTTCTAGTTATGATAATGTCATATCACAAAGTGTTATTGAACCTGGTTCAACGATGAAGAGCTTTGTGTATGCAACAGTTATTGATAAAGGTAAATACGATGGTAATGCTACTTATCCAAGTGGTGTCTTTCATATGGGTATTGCCAATGGATATCCAATTCGAGTAAATAGTTTTGAAAGTGCAAGTAGCTCTATATATAATGCAGGTAGAAGAGATTGGGGTATTGTCGATTTTGATCGTGCATATGCTTTATCACTTAATACAGCCATCGCTACAATGCTTACAAGTAGTATTCATGTCACAGATTATGAAGAGTACTTGGATCGTTTTGGCTTCTTTAAGCCAGTAAACATGGTTGGCGTGTTTGAAAATGAAGGTCAAAAAGCATTCCGATATCCGATTGAAATGCTTACCTCTGGTTATGGTCAAGGTTCAACAGTCACAACCCTTCAACTTATGCAAGCCTATAGTGCCATTATCAATGATGGTGTGATGGTTAAACCAAAAGTAGTGGATAAAATTATTGACCCAATCACAAATGAAGTTGTCATGGAGTATCCAAGTGAAGTAGTTGGACAACCAATCCAAGCGTCAACTGCAAAAGAAGTACAACGGCTTATGCGTTATACAGCCGATGCTGGAACAGCAAGGCATTATCAAATACCAGAAGTAGGTATTATTGGTAAAACAGGTACTTCTCAAGTTATTGGTCCTAATGGGTATTATAGTGATCGTAACTTATTTTCTGTTGTTATTGGTTTACCGGCAGATAATCCAGATATTTTAGTGTATTATGCATTTTTAGCACCTTCATATATTGAATCATACAACCATACTGCACCAATTCAATCTGTACTTAGAAAAATTGCAATGACATACAACTATGCTCAAGCTCAAGAACCTGATGAACAGACGATTGGTGAAGATCCAACTGATCAAAGTGAAACAAGTGTTGTCCTAATGCCAAGTTTTCGAAACAAACCTGTCAGTGAGTTTGACACTTTTGTACAAGAAAATCATTTTCAAGCTGTTATCTTAGGTGAAGGGGATATGATTATTGATTCTTCCTTTGAAGGAATACCACAATTAATTAACACGACACGATTGTTTGTGCTTACCAATGAAGCACCGACCACGATGATTGATTTAACCGGTTTTTCTAAAAAAGATGTCATGACTTACGCTAAGCTTTCCAACATAAATGTAGAACTAATCGGAGAAGGTTGGGTAAGATCACAATCTTTAGAAGTTAATGAGCCATTATCGAGTGAAAAGGTTGTTGTAAATTTCACGCTTAATGAGTATAATGAGTAAGTTATGAAAATACTTGAATTAATGATAGGCTTTGTACTTGTGTATGCACTAACTTTGATTGCTTATCCAGTTTGGATAAAGCTACTAAAAGAGCGCAACATTAAACAAACAGCCAGTGAATATGCTTTAAAAGAGTACCAACAAAAACAAGCAACCCCCATGTTTGGAGGAGTTTTGTTTGTGCTTATACCAACTGTATTGCTTGTGGTATATTATAATTTTGCTTTAGAGTTAAGTACTTTATTAGCGCTTTTTGTGTTTATTGCTTATTTTTTATTAGGTGTAGTGGATGATATGAAGATTGCAAAAGAAGGAAAAAACGATGGTTTACCTGTTAAACTACGAGTGTTTTTTCAAGTTGCTATTGCGATTGTCTTTATGATGCTTTCTTTAACACTAATTACAACTTTACTTGCCTTTCCAATACCAATGATGGGGTATTTCTTTTTAGCTTTACCACCAGTTATCTATGTTTTATTTGGGGTGTTTGTTATTGTTGCGAGTGTTAATTCGGTAAACATTACCGATGGTATGGATGGTTTAGCTGCGGGGGTTTCTCTATTAATTATGGTTGGATTAGCCATCATTAGTTATTTCTACAATCAGCAACAACTAGCTATGTTAGCTATTATGCTAGTGGGATCGTTGTTAGGGTATTTAAAATACAATGTATTTCCTGCCAAAATTTTTATGGGTGATGGAGGATCATTAGCATTGGGTGGCTTAATGGCAGCGTATGCGATGTTATTAAAAATTGAAATTTCATACATCTTTTTAGTGGGTGTCTTAATATGGGAAACAGGTTGTGTTGTCATTCAACAAGTTTCTGTTCGTCTTTTTAAAAAGCGGGTGTTTAATTACACACCGATTCATTATAGTTTTGTTTTAGCGGGCTGGAAAGAAAAAAGTGTTGTGCAGTTTATTTGGTTGTTGGGACTTATCTTTTTAGTACTTGGATTATGGAGCGCATTATGGGTTTAAAAGTATGTATTTTAGGGGCAGCACGTAGTGGTTGTGCTAGTGCAAAATTAGCACTTGATCAAGGTTATCATGTGGTGCTTACTGATGAAAGAGAATTAGAAAACAAAGATGATTTAGTAGAACAAGGCATCGTTGTTTATGATGGTGGCTTTCATAATGATTTATTAGACATGGATTTTGATTGGGTTATTAAAAACCCTGGTATACCAGAGCATCATCCTTTTGTTAAAGAGATGGCGAAGCACTATTTTATTGTTAATGAATTAGAGTTTGCACAACGTTTTATCCCAAAATGGAAATTAGCTGCAATTACCGGTACCAATGGTAAAACAACAACGACAGCCATGCTTGGTGATATCTTTAAAAAAGCAACTTCCTTTGGGTTTGTGGCTGGTAATATTGGAGTACCATTAAGTACTGTAGTAAAAGAAGAAAGACACCGTAAAATGGGCTATGGCGCGATTGAAATCGCTGCTTTTCAATTGGTAAACACTAAAAAATTTCATCCCGTTGCTTCTACGATTGTCTCTTTAGCACCTGATCATTTAGACGTGTTTAAAAATGAAAAAGAGTATTACGATGCAAAGTGGAAAATTGTCGAAAACTTAACACAAGATGATACGTTTGTTTTAAACCTTGATGATAGCAACATTATTAGAACCCAAAAACCAACTTCCGCAAAAATCATGACCGTTTCTCAACATAATGATGCAGATGTGATGATTGTCAATAACAAAGCAGTGGTAAATAAAAAGGTATTGTTTGATGTGGATAAACTACATGTTGTCGGAAAACATAACATTACTAATGCTTTGATAGCATCTGCATTAGCGTATGTGATGGGTATAAAACCTAAGCACATACAAAAAGCATTGCATAGTTTTATGGGTGTTGAACACCGCATTGAGTTTGTGGATGAAGTAAATGGCATAAAATATTACAACGATTCTAAAGGGACCAATCCTCAATCCACTAGAGTAGCATTAGAAGCCTTTGATCAACCTGTTATATTAATAGCAGGGGGTTATGATAAGAAAATCACCTTTGAAGAAGTAAGTGATGTTTCTCATAAAATTAAACACATTGTTGTTTATGGTCAAACCAAAGAACAACTTAAAGAAACCTTTGATAATGCTTATGTCGTGGATGATTTAGAACAAGCCTTTAAAAAGGCCAATGAATTAGCGCAAAGTGGAGATATTGTTTGCTTATCACCAGCATGTGCTAGTTATGATCAATACAAAAGCTATGAAGAGCGAGGGAAACAATTTAAAGCACTTGTTCATTCATTGAGTAAGGATTAAATAAACTATAAACGAAATAATGAACGAAAAAGATTCAAGAATAAATTCAAGAACATATTCTTTTTTCCTTTTCCGTTAATGTTCTTTTATGTTACTATAGTTGTGTAGTAGTTGTACGGGGGTTTGAGATGATACACACTTCTCTACAATTTAATGTTGTAACTATCTTTTTTAGAAATGAATAAAACCAATGAATTAGCAAGAAAAGCTAATAATCATTGGTTTTTTATTTTGGAGGGAACATGGAAATATTAAGGAAACTTTTAAATGTAATAATTGCTTTAATAATTGGTATGTCTACTATCACACTAGTTGAAGCAGAAACACTAGTGGATGAAAACATGGATTATCAATTGATTGTAAATGAGATACCATTAAATACTGATAGTATTAATGTCTTTGTAAAGAATGATGATTTTGAAAAGTTGTTTCATTTTGGGCGAGTTGAGTTAGAAGAAACAACTTTGTATTTAAATCTTGTATCAGATAGCGATTTTGAAATTAAAATGATAGCTTATCAAAGACATGATGATTTTTATGAAGTCTTAGCAGGATATTCAGGGACAATTAGTACTAGCGGTATCCAAGAATCTCAAGTTGACTTACAGTTGGTTGAGACAATTGAGTTATCAGGATCAGTAGGACCAAAAGACCCGTTACCCGGCCGATTATATACACATACTTTTTCAGTGTATGACCCTAGTCACTCAGTGAGTGATTTATCTAATGCTTTTATAAAAATGCGACAAGTTACTGATTATAATGAATTAATATCTGTTGAAGCTATAGAAGGATATTTTAACGAACGCTATAAAGAGTCCATGGGAATGGTTAATATGTATCAGTTTGACTATTACTTTGATGTTTATGAGCCACAAACGTTAAATTTCTTTGCATATGTTTATATTACTTTTATAAAAGACAAAAAAACAAACAAATAGTAATTGAGGATAAACATGTTTAAACTTATTATTGTTATTTCACTCTCGATAATTGTAAGTGGGTGTGGGCAACTGAATCAAGATGAATTTATATTATCTGATACTCCTAAGGACAATCATGAAGACTTAAGTATTGGTCATGAGAATAATCAAGTTAAAGATAATCAAGATAACCTAAATCAAGAAAATGAGTTCGGTCAATTGGATAACGAAGAAAATGAAATCAGTCAATTGGATAACGAAGTTAATGAAAAATCAGAAGATGATTTTTTGCTAGATGAAGATGAGAATAATATCAATAAAGAAGATGAAGTTTTAATAGAAAAAGAAGAAGTAAGTTCTGAATCCTCATCTTTAGTTAATCCAACTATTATTAGTGAAAACATGCCAGAAAATGTTGTGGAACTCTTAAACAACGACATTGGTTTTGTCTATCATAATTTAGTAACCGGCCAAAGAATTGCACATAACGAAGGTCAATACTTCTATGCAGCATCTACAGTAAAAGCAATAATTGCAATGCAACTAATTGATATGGGTGCAGATTTAAACATGATGGTACAAAAAACGAGTTCAGATTTTGAAGGTGGAGGTGGAAAAATTACAAATTCGCTTGCATTTGGAGAATATGTAACATTGAAAGAAGTGATTTATGAAATGCTTGTAAACTCTGATAATACCGCAACACAAATGGCATTTCGCGTTGGTAGGGCAGATCAAGCATGGAAGTATGCAGCAAATTATTCACCAACAAATGAACATGCTAGACTTTATAATGGTACTAACTCTGTAACACCTAGGTATATGGCAGACGCCATGAAGTATCTTTATGAAAATGCTGATAAATATCATTTAGTTATTGAATATATGAAATTAACTAATGATACTTTCAATCTAATTGACAATAATACTGTGTATGCTAAAAAACCTGGACGATTTGGTCATCATCGATCTCAAGTAGGCATTGTATTTAGTGAAGAACCATATGTTTATGTCAGTTATATACAAAATAAGGTAACAGAACATGTGAAACAGAGAATTTCAATGGAAATGTATCAATACCACATTTCTGATTAAGAACTAGACTCATAATCCTCTTTTACAATTCCATACAAAAGTAAATCTTCAAAGGTTCCAGCATGAGTTTTAAACTTTTGTTTTTTCGTACCTTCATAAGATAAACCACATTTTTCCATGACTTTTCCTGAACCTATGTTAGGTTTGATAAATGTTGCTTCTATGCGGTGAAGATGAACTTCTTCAAAAAGAAAGCGAATAACTTCCTTAAACACTTCACTCATGATGCCTTGATTCCATGCTTTTTGTGCAAGTACATAACCAATCGTGGCACATTCATCTTTTACATTCATTTCAACCACATCAATCATACCAACGATGTGGTTAAACTCTTTATGAAAGATAACCCAACGAAAAACAGAGTCTTTTTCATATTCTGGCAACCAAATTTCAAGTAGTTTCTTAGTGTCTTTTACACTTACATGTGGTGTCCATGTTAAATATTTCGTCACCTGTGGATCACTAGCCCAATTATCAAACATAGCTTGAGCATCATCCATGGTTAAACGACGTAAAGTACAGCGTTTTGTTTCTAAAGTTTTAGTTTTACATAAGTTCATAAGTTACCCCTACATAGCATAAGATGCCTGTTTTGTACTTGTTAAATAGTGTTATAATAAAAATATCACAAAGAAGGAGCGTTCACAATGATAAAAAGCATACTATTAATAACATTTATCCTTTTACTATCTAGTTGTCAAGTTAAAGCACCACCAGAGTTTACATTAGATAACTACCCAACAATTGATGGTTCTACGGTCACTATACCTCTTAGTGAAGCAATCGCTGCTCAACTAACAGGGTCAACACTTGAACAAGTAAAACCGATTATACAACATAATAAAACCCATCAAGCTTATGTAAACTTAATTAACGGTGATGCTGATTTAATATTTGTGACGTATCCTTCTTTAGAAGAACAAGCACTTGCACAAGAAAATGATGTGGAGTTAGAAATTATTCCTATTGTAAGTGAAGCGTTTGTCTTTTTAACACACATTGATAATCCTGTGGATTCATTAACACTGGCGCAAGTTCAAGATATTTATCAAGGAAACATTACTAACTGGAGTCAAGTGGGTGGTGATGATGTGGATATAATAGCGTATCAACGACCAGAAAACTCAGGAAGTCAGTCCGGCTTTTTAGAACTTGTGATGAAAGATTTAGACATTATGACTCCACCTAATGAGTGGATTCAAGCATCGATGGGTGAAATTATTGATGCTGTAGCCTCCTATAATAACAAACCCGATGCTATTGGTTATTCTTATTACTATTTTGTGGTGGATATGTGGGGTAATGAAAATGTTAAACTACTAGAAATTGATGGTGTATACCCTAATAATGAAACCATCGCTTTAAAAGAGTATCCAATTACAACACACTACTATGCTGTGTTTAATAAAAACCAAGCCCGAAGTAGTGATGTAAGAAAAATAGTGGATTGGCTATTGAGTGAGCAAGGTCAACAATTAGCGGAAGATTTTGGTTATGTTAAGGTACAGTAAAGTTTTACTTATCATCTTTGTACTAGCAGGTTGTGCTAAAGAGTATAAACCTGTTGAATTAATCTCACCAGCCCATCAACAGGTGATTGCTTTTAATGATCCACTTCATGATCCTATCTTTTCACCTGTAAAGCAACCACCACTATTTATTAATCCTATTGATTGTAATGAGATAGAATTATCTAATGGACACACCATTGAAATTGATGGTTTACTCAATCAAACCATCCAACAAGCCATTAATCGTAAAATACAAGATAAGACTGAGCAAATTCAACAGTATAATGCAAAAAATCTACCACCTTATCGTGGCATTGCTCAAGAAATACACGATGATGCTCAATTAGTAAGTGATACTTTATACACTCAATGTCAATACAATGCTAATCATGTGTTATCTCTCTCTTTTTCTCGCATGATGGTGTTTGTTAGTCAAAGCAAAGAAGTTTTAGTCAGTGTAGAAGATGGACTCACAGTCGATTTAGTGAGTGGTAAAGACTTATCATTAAGTGATGTCTTAACCAATGATATCGATGCCCAACAGTTTTTTAATGAGCGTGTTCTATCTGAATTAGATAAAGCCAAACAACGATACTATTTTAATGATAGCATTATCGAACTAGTACAACCTTTTAGTGGGTTGAAAAACAATCAGAAGTTTTTTATTAGCTCACAAGGTGTGGAACTCATATTAGATTATCGTTCTCCTGATTTTTATCTTGGGTTTTCAAATTTTCGGTTAACCTTTGATTTTGCTTTGTTTAATGATGTTTTAGCACTACCTTATCGATTTTTAAGTAAAGAAAACATCTTTGAGCAACTAATAAGTGAAGGTATGTTGCTAAATCAACAATCTGAGCCAATAAGAATGCAAACAACCTTAGAGAAAATAGCGGGTGTTAGTGTGCAGTTTTCACAACCTCAGAAAGAATCCTTTGAAGTAGATAAGAGATTTACTAATCAACTTATAATGAAAGCACAAAGTATATTTGAAGAAGAGGATCTGCTAGATGCACATATAACTATTTTTGCCCATAAGTTACTAGATTATAATAGTTATAGCGCTAGCATTAGTTTTTATGATAGAGATAGCATTCACCATCACTACTCACTTTATAATGTGTATACAAACAATGAACAAGTCTTTTTAGATGATATTATTACAAGTTTTGATTTTAGGCAGGTGATGGAAACCTATATTTTAGAAAACTTAAAATACTATGTCGGTTATCCGATAACATCCTTAAGTGAGATTGAGCCCTTAGAAGGGTTTAATATTAATCCATTTGGTATTGAGCTTGATATTAAATTAAGCAACGATGATCAACACTTTAGTATGGTTGTGCCATTTGATGTGATAGGGTTAGAAAATATTGTGTTTTTTCGTGAACTTTTAGAGTTAGTGTCGTAGGTATTGAATAAGTAAATAAAGCATAATTTTTACCATGGAAACAAAAAAAAGGGGATAATTGACCAATTGATGCAAAACTTGAGGTTACCTCGTGCAAAAAGATTACACATTTGCACTATTTTCCTATATAATAGTAAGGCAAGTAAAGGGGCGTTTTTTTATGAGTAGGATAGACCATCCCCAACTTAAGTTGGCCATGGTATTAAAAGCACATCAATTATCCAAACAATCCGACAGCAACATTGCTGTAAAGGATGTGAGTGATTGTGTGTCTAAAAAATGGAACAATCAGCCGCCAAGGCGGTTTTATCAGATGATCTTTGATGTGTTTGAACTAACGGTTAACGATGTGATTCAAACAATGATTAAAGATTCCATGAGAAATGCATTAAAAACGAAACTTAGTGAATATGAAGATGTAATTGGAGGTTCAAAATGAAGAGGATGAAATCTAGATTTGGTATTTTTCTACTCACCATTGTTGCTTTATTTACAATGATTGGTGTTTTTAGTAGAGATGTTGCCGACAACATGACACTTGGTCTTGATCTACAAGGTGGATTTGAGATTGTGTATCAAGTAACACCACTTGAAAGTGGCGAACAGCTACCTGCTATGTCTGCAGTAGCGCGTTCAGTAAGTAAACGTATCGATGTATTGGGTGTAAGTGAACCTCAAATTATTATCGAAGGTGACGATCGTATTCGTGTGCAATTGGCCGGGGTATCCGATCAAGATCAAGCAAGACGAATTATTTCAGCTACCGCTAATTTAACCTTTAGAGATGTTAATGATAACTTATTAGCGGATGCTTCTATCTTAGTCGATGGTGGTGCTTCTTTAGGGTTTGAAAATGGACGTCCGGTTGTTAGCTTAAGGGTGTCAGATTCGGATGCTTTTTATGAAATGACACAACGTGTTTCTCAAATGCCAGCGGGAAACAACTTAATTGTGACATGGTTAGACTTTCAAGAGGGAGACTCTTACATTGAAGAGCGTCCTAATGAAGCAACCAACACACAAAAATACATTTCTGCCGCAACTGTATCTCAAGGGATACGTGGTGATGCTATTATTTCGGGTTCATTTAATGAATCCGCAGCTCGTGAATTAGCGGATTTAATTAACTCAGGATCACTTCCAGTACAAATGGAAGAACTATATTCAAATGTTGTCAGTGCTGAGTTTGGGATGGCTGCTTTTGGACAAACAATGATTGCTGGCTTTGTTGGTGTTGCACTAGTTATGTTAGCGATGATAGCAGTGTATAAGTTTGCGGGAATTATTAGTGCTATTATGTTGGCGTTTTATGTGTTTGTCGTGTTCTTTATTTACAACTCCATGGGTGGTGTCTTTACTCTTCCTGGTATTGCAGCGTTAGTACTTGGGGTAGGGATGACAGTGGATGCCAATATTATTACCTTTGAAAGAATTAAAGATCAACTTTATCTTGGCAAAAAACTAAGCAGTGCTGTAAAAGAAGGTCATCGTTTAGCGTTTTGGACTATTTTTGATAGTCAGTTTACAACCTTTATCGCTGCAATGATTATGTATATTTTTGGTACAGGTGCGATTAAAGGATTTGCGACCATGTTAATTGTAACGGTGTTTGTAACCTTAGCGCTCAATGTATTCTTTACAAAGTATTTAATTGAACTACTTATGCATTCTCCAAAAGTAATTGAAAAATTTCCACTGTTCTCCATCAAAAAAGAACATGTTCCTGATTTAAATAAAGGTGAATCACAAACATACTTTGGTCCTTTTACTAACATTAACTTTATTTCCTTAAGTAAAAAACTAGCTGGAGTAAGTGCTGTTATTTTGGTGGTCGCTATTTTATTTGGTGGGTTTAATACCTTTAGTGGTAATGGACCATTAAACTTAGGCATTGACTTTTCAAGTGGTACAAAAATTACGATGACAAGCGATAATGGCTTTGATCGTGCAGTGATTGCGGAAGAGTTTGCACAGTTTGGTTATGATAATGTTCGCGTTCAACTTTCAGGAGAAAACACTGCGTATGTGACGACAACTGAAACTGAAACAAGTGAAAACTTACAAGCTTTAAAGGCATATATTTTAGAAACATACAATCATGAAGCCAACGATGTTGTGGTAACACCAGTTGTTGGACGAGAACTTGTGAATACTGCCATTATTTTATCACTAGTCGCTTGGATTTTAATGATGGGGTATATTACCATTCGCTTTGAGTGGGATTATGCCTTAGGTACCATTATGGCGTTAGTTCACGATATCTTAATCGTGTTGGCTGTGTTTGCGATCTTTAGATTTGAAGTGAATGTGGAATTAATTGCGGTTATTTTAGCGATTATTGGTTATTCAGTTGATGATTCGATTGTTGTGTTTGACCGTATTCGTCATACAGTAAAAACATGGCCAAAACCAGTTATTTCTAAAAATGACTATGTAAAAATTGTCAACGAATCCCTTCAACAAACTCTTTTCCGTTCTCTGTTTAATACTTTTACAACGATTTTACCAGTAGCAGCATTGTTAATGTTAGGTTCACGAGAAATCTTTGAGTTTAACATTGCGATGTTTGTTGGATTGTTTGCAGGAGCGTATTCTTCGATTGTTATTTCTGCCATGATTTGGTTGTATATTCGTCTTCACAAAAAACCAAAAGTTAGAAAAGTAGCGAAGAAAAACAAAGAAGAATTAGATGAAATGACAATCATTGGTATTAATGACTAAACAACAAAGGGACAATGTCCCTTTTCTTAATAGGAGTAACTATGTTTGAGTACACAAAAAAGATGTTTTCTTTAATGAACATACCCCAACATACAATTGAAACACTTAATGATGATGAGCTTGATCATGAACTTGATTTTTTGTTTTATGATGCGATAAAGCACATTAATCATGCGATAAAAAACAACCAAAAAATATTTGTTGGTGGGGATTTTGATGCGGATGGTATTTGTGCCACAACGATTATGGTGAAATACTTAAAAAAGAAAAATGCCGATGTGGGTTACTACATTTCTGATCGTATAGTTGAAGGATATGGAGTACCGATAGAGAAGATTCAAGCAGCGATTGATAAAGACTATGAGTTGTTTATCTTTGTCGATAATGGTGTTAGTTTACATGATGAGCTAGAACTATTAAACACACATAATAAAACAAGTCTTATTTTAGATCATCACACTATTGAACAAAAACCAGCGTGTTCTCTTCTTATTCATCCTGATCGATTAAGTGAGTATTATGATCGTTTATGTGGAGCAGGGTTAAGCTACTTATTGACAAAAGCGGATAAGTTAGATGATAGTGAGATGCTTCAACTTGCCATGGTCGCTACTATTGGAGATATGATGCCACTGATAGGGTTTAATCGATCCTTGGTTCGTCATGGCTTGCGCTCTATAAATGAGTCACCCATGGTTCATTTAAGTAATTTAGTAAAAAAACAAAACATTGATGAAGAAGACGTGGCATTTTTAATTGTGCCTAAGTTAAATGCAGTAGGGCGATTATCTGATCAAGCCAATGTCAATTCCCTTGTTAGTTTCTTTTTAAATGAAGATGTTGGACAAGTTGTGAGTTTTGTTCATGCGATTGAAGAGTTAAACAACAACCGTAAAAAGATTGCCAAGGACATGGAAAAGAAAGCACTTGAATACTTAACGGATGATGCGTTTAATTTTATTGTGGATCAGTCTTTTCATGAAGGGGTTGTTGGTATTTTAGCTGGAAGCATTATGCGATCCACTAATAAACCAACGATGGTTGCGACAATAAAAAAAGACATTATCAAAGGTTCATTACGATCAGATACTGTTGATTTGTTTGAACTTATATCGCATGCTTCAAACTATGTAACACGCTTTGGAGGACATTCAAAAGCGGCGGGCATTGAAGTTAAAGCAACTCAGTTTGAGTCGTTTAAACAAGAGATATTACAAAGGTTAGAAAATGTTGAAGTTACTTCAACTACTCAACCTGTAGCAGTCATTGATGAGAAGCTGATTAGCTTAGATGCGATCAAAGAATTTGAAAGTTATCGACCCTTTGGTATGGAGTTTGAAAGACCAATGGTTGCATTAACAAATGTGAGTGTCATAAGAAGTTATCACAATGATAAGGTCAACTTAAGAAAATGGATGGTAAGTGTAAACAACACCATGATTGAAGCAGTACTCTTCTCTGATTTGTTTGATGAGTTTAAAAAGGCGAGTGCATTGACACTTATTGGGACAATTGCGTATAAACCGTACAACTCAAGTGATAAGATTGTATGTAAAGTACATAAAGTACTTCCTGCACACTGTGCACAAGATGAAATTTTGATATAATAAACCTACGGAGGCAACAAGATGAACTTAAAAAATTACATAGCAGATATTAAAGATTTTCCAATTGAAGGCATTATGTTTCGTGATATTACGCCATTAATGGCGGATGGTGAAGCATTTGCAGAAGTAACCAATCAAATGATTACTTTTGCCAATGAAGTTAAGGCAGATGTGGTAGTAGGTCCTGAATCTCGTGGATTTATCTTTGGATGTCCAGTGGCGTATGCAAAAAACATTGGTTTTGTACCAGTGCGTAAACCTGGAAAACTTCCTAGAGAAACTGCAAGTTTTAAATATGATTTAGAATACGGACAAAATGAATTACACATTCATAAAGATGCCATTAAGCCTGGTCAAAGAGTGCTTATTGTGGATGATCTTTTAGCAACCGGTGGGACAATAGAAGCAACCATTAACCTAGTGAAACAACTTGGTGGTGAAGTGGCAGGTTGTTGTTTTTTAATTGAACTTTCTGATTTACATGGACGTGATAAAATTAAAGACACACCAATCTTTACTGCCATTACCTATTAAAGATTGGTGAGTGACATAGATGATTTCTCCAGCTAAAGTGGTTACAGGCCAAGAGTTATTAGCCACTGTTAAAGATTACATTAGCGAATTAGAAGATCTTGCCTTAGTTGAAAAGGCAATTGCTTTTGTGGCGCAAAAACACGAAGGTCAAATACGTAAAAGCGGAGATCCATACATTAGTCACTTATATTGTGTCGGTAAAATATTGGCAGAACTGCATGCTGGACCTACCACTGTTATTAGTGGTATTTTGCATGATGTAATTGAAGATACTGAAACTTCCAAAGCAGAAGTTGAAAAAGAGTTTTCATCAGAGATTGCGACGATTGTCGAAAGTGTTTCTAAGATTGGTAACATTGAGTTTAAAGATGAAAAGGAATATTTAGCGGAAAATCATCGTAAGATTTTTATTGCGATGGCCAAAGACATTCGCGTTATCTTAGTTAAGTTAGTCGATCGACTACACAACATGCGTACTTTGGAGTTTCAACCAGATCACAAACAAAAGAAAATAGCAAAAGAAACTTTAGAAGTATACGCACCAATTGCTCATCGTTTAGGGATTAGTGAAATAAAAAATGAACTAGAAGACTTAAGTTTTCATTATTTATTCCCTGAAAATTATTATGAGATAGCAAAACTGGTGGAAATGCGTAAAAGTGAACGTGATCAACAAGTTGAACATATGATTAGTGATATTTCTGTTTTGCTTAGTGAACATAACTTACCACATCGTATTTTTGGACGTTCCAAACATTTGTATAGCATTTACAAAAAGATGACGTTTAAACAAAAACGTTTTGATGAAATATTGGATTTGTTAGCGATTCGGATCATTACCGAAGAAGAAGTGCATTGTTATGAAATCTTAGGGTATATTCACGCAACCTATCGTCCAATACCTGGTCGTTTAAAAGATTACATTGCAATGCCAAAAATGAACATGTATCAGTCCTTACACACCACCATTGTTGGTGAAGATGGTCATATTTTTGAAGTGCAAATACGCACGGAAAGAATGGATGATATTGCCGAGCGAGGTATTGCAGCACATTGGCGATACAAAGAAGGGGCTAAAAGAAGCCAAGCAAAAGAACAAAAAGAAATTGAAGAGAAACTGGCATGGTTTAGAGACTTTAATAACTTAATGACCGACCCAGATGAAGATGCGCAAGGGTATATGGATACCTTACAAAAAGACATCTTTGAAGCGAATGTGTATGTGATGACACCAAAAGGGAAAGTCATAGATTTTCCAAATGGTGCAACACCGATTGATTTTGCTTATCGAGTGCATACCGATGTTGGACATGCGACCATTGGTGCGACAGTTAATGGTGTATTAGTTCCACTTAATACACCACTTAAAACAGGGGATGTTGTGCAAATCAAAACAACAAAAAACCCAAATGGACCTTCAGAAGATTGGTTAAAGATTGTAAAAACCAACCATGCTCGTAATAAAATTCGAAATTTCTTACAAAAGAAAGAAGAACAAGAGAAAAAACAATACGTTACTAAAGGTGAACAGCTCTTTAAGGACGAAGCGAAAAAACGAGAATTGGATCTTCATGAAATTCAAACAAAAGCGAAAATGGATCCTGTTTTAAACGCCTTTCGTTTAAAATCCGTGGATGATTTATATTATGCATTAGCGACTAAATCACTAACGTTAAATTCTGTGTTTGAAAAACTATCGAAACATCGACGATCACTATTAGATAGTTTGGGTTTAGAAAAAATGTTTTCAAAACCACAAAAGAAAACAGTGTCTAAATCTGGTATTTCAGTAAGTGGTGTCGATACAATGATGATTTCATTGGCAGGGTGTTGCTCACCCGTGCATGGTGATGAGATTGTTGGCTATATTACTAAAGGACAAGGTGTTAAAGTGCATCGCAGTGATTGTCCAAACATCATTCATGAAACAAAACGTTTAATTGATGTTCATTGGGATGAACAGTTTGAAAAAGGAAAATACGAAGTTCAACTGCAAATATTAGCGAATGATCGTAGTTTCTTGCTTACTGATTTAGTAACGGTTGTATCTCAAAATAAAGCAGGACTAAATGCTGTCAGCTCGGGAGTGAATGATGATAAAGTTACAGCCACAACGATTATGAAAGTCGTGGTGGAAAATTCAGATCATTTAAAACAATTGATTACAAACTTAAGAAAAGTAAACAGTGTGATATCAGTAGAAAGAGTGACACTATAAAAAGACACATGAAGTTTGAACATCATGTGTTTTCTTTTTCTGTATTAAACATGATTTAGTGAAAGATAGATGACAACCCTATTAAATATTTATATTTGTGATATTATTAGTAAGAACAATTGGAGGGAAAACATGAAAATTACCATTGCCGGTACAGGTTATGTTGGGTTGTCCAACGCAGTTTTATTAGCACAACACAATGAAGTTATTGCGCTAGATGTGATACAAGAAAAAGTAGAAATGATTAATAAAAAAGTATCACCGATAGCGGACAAAGAAATTGAAGAGTACTTAAAAGAAAAAAAATTGCATTTAAAAGCTACTTTAGATGAAGAAGAAGCATATAAACACGCAGAGTATGTGGTTATTGCAACTCCGACTAATTATGATCCTCAAAAGAATTATTTTGATACATCATCAGTTGAATACGTTATAAAAAAAGTGAGTGAAATTAATCCAAAGGCGATTATGATTGTGAAATCAACCGTTCCTGTTGGGTTTACTCTAGAAATTAAAGAAAAACTAAATTCAAGTAATGTAATATTTTCACCAGAATTTTTACGTGAAGGAAAAGCACTGTATGACAACTTGTATCCATCAAGAATTATCATTGGTGAGCAAACAGAACGCGCAAAAGTGTTTGCAAACTTATTATTAGAAGGTGCTCTTGCAAAAGATACACCAGTCTTGTTTACTGATAGTACGGAAGCAGAAGCCATTAAACTATTTGCAAATACATATTTAGCAATGCGAGTTTCATTTTTTAATGAACTAGATTCTTATGCAGAAGTTCGTGGGCTTAACTCCCAACAAATCATTGAAGGTGTCGGTTTAGATCCTCGCATTGGATCTCATTACAACAATCCATCATTTGGTTATGGTGGTTATTGTTTACCAAAAGATACTAAACAACTATTAGCCAATTATGAAGATGTACCACAAAATATTATGACTGCTATTGTGGATGCTAATAGAACTAGAAAAGATCATGTTGCAAACATGATTCTTGCTCGTAATCCTAAAATTGTTGGAATCTATCGTTTAACAATGAAAACAGATTCGGATAATTTTAGACAGTCAGCTATTCAAGGAGTTATGAAGCGAATTAAGGGAAAAGGGATTGAAGTCGTTGTTTATGAACCAGTACTTGATGAAGAAGCCTTCTTTGGTTCAAGGGTTATCAAGGACTTTAATGAGTTTAAAGAAATTTCAGATGTTATCGTCGCCAATCGCTTGGATGAAAATTTGAGTGATGTAAAAGACAAAGTATACACAAGAGATCTCTTTACTAGAGATTAAGCATACAAACACATGAGAAATCGTGTGTTTTTCTTTGTTTAAATCTTCCAATTATTCACACAATTGAACTTTATGCAAAGAGAAAATATAATAAAAACAAATCAACCATGGGGGTCACATGATGAAAAGTAATGCACGACTTATGAAAGTATGTTTTGTTTTGTTTTTAATCCTCTCGCTAGTTTCTTGTTCAAACACTCCACCATCAGATAATAACATTGCTATCTTTATGCATGCCTTTGATAAACATAGTCCTAAACCTTACAGTGGAACACTGCTTGTTTATCAATCAGATAAAATCCTATTTCATGAATCCTTTGGGTATGCAGATGAAAAAAACAACGAAAAAATTACAAACGATCATCTATTTCCAATAGGATCCATTACAAAGACCATCACAGCAACGGCAATCATGATCTTACAAGAACAAGGTATGATTAACCTTGAAGATTCAATCAACGATGTATTAGAAGTGGATGCTTTTGATGAAAGTTTGCAGATAAAGCATTTGTTATCACACACAAATCAGTTTAGTCGAGATGGCTTATTTAAAGGGTTATCTAGTGTAAGTACACAGGAACATTTCGATTATCTTTTAAACGTTAGTAAAAATAAAAAGGCTACTGAAACATTGAACTACAGTAACGCAAACTACATCTTATTAGCCATCATACTTGAAAAAATCACCAATCAACCGTATGCACAGGTTATACAAGAAGTGATATTTGATCCACTTAACATGAACCATTCCTATGTAGCCATGGATGAGAAAATCATGGACAACCAAGTTTTAGGTTATCAACTATACGATAACCATGCTTCAGAGTTAACCATGTATAATTTATCCAATGTTCTTGGTAGTGGCAACATCATCATGAGTAGTGAAGATTTATACACTTTCATCGTAAGTTTTAAAGAAAAAACATTATTAAGTGCTTCATCTATCCAGCAAATGATGACTAAACAAGCATGTGATGAGCTTGAATGTTATGGTTATGGTTGGTTTGTAGCACCCACAAACGATAATAATGTGTATCATGGAGGTCACATAAACAACAGTGGATATGTTAGTTATGTTGAAGTGGATCAAAACAAGGACACCATCGTAGTTTTACTTACAAACAACGAAGATATGACTGCTTATGATGTTGTAAGACAATCGGTTGTGGCTTTATTAGATGATCAAGATGTGGTTATCCTTCAAAAAGAAAGTAAGCAAAACTACTCATCGAATGATATTGAAGCGATTGTTGGAAAATATTCAATCAATCAAGCAGTGACAATAGAAGTAAAAGTTATCGACAATGTTTTCTATGCTAGTGCAGAAGATGGAGAGTTTTATGAGCTAATCATGTTAAATGAAAATAAGTTTGCCTATAAAGAAGTACCGTGGTTTATTTTGACATTTAATGACGAAACATGCACCATTAAAAACGTTTCCACAGTTTTTGAAGCTCAAAAAGTAGATGAGTGATGCTTGTTATTGAATAGTTTAATGTACTTACGTTTTTAATGATTAAAATCTAAAGCAGTGTTAGTGTTTTAAAAACGAACACCTTTAACGTAAGGATGCTTTATACACAATTATGTCATGTTGCTTACTAACATCAACATGAAATACGATAATGAGCAAATTCATACCGAAAGAGTCGCTCAATATTGTGAAGCAATCGCAAAAGCGATGAACTTAAAACAACGTGATATAGAAGATGTGAAAGTACTTGGTATTTTACATGACATTGGTAAAATTATTATTCCACCTGACATACTCAATAAAAAGGAACCCTTAACTCAAGAAGAATGGACACAAATTAAACAACACCCAATTACAGGATATAATATCTTAAAAAATGTTGAGGAATATGCATCGATTGCTGAAGCGGTACTTTATCATCATGAAAGAATTGATGGAACAGGTTATCCTTCACGTTTAAAAGGTAAGAAAATACCGTTGTTTTCACGCATTATTGCTGTTGCAGATGCCTATGAAGCCATGACAGCAAAGCGAGCGTATCACACACCAAAAACTAAAGAAGAAGCGATTGCAGAGCTTAGATCATGTGCTAACACACAATTTGACGCTGAAATTGTAGAAATTTTTATCACACATGTTTTATAGTGCTTGATTGAAAAAGCATTTTAGAGTATGATGCTAGTGTAAAAATCCTATGCGTAAGAATAAAGAAACATCTTATCGTTAGAGAGAAACGAGTTGCTGAAACGTTTTGTTAAGATTTTCTGGGACACTTACAAGGAGGGCTTTTGAAAGCAGTAGAAAGTCACGTAAGGCGGCGTTAACCCAATGAGGGCATAAAGAGTTTTTTCTTTATGAACTAAGGTGGCACCGCGCACTAGCGTCCTTAGCAGGTGCTTTTTTTTGTGACAAGACAAAGGAGAGATAGTATGAGCAACATGCAAGCCCCACGGGGAACAAACGATATTTTTGATGAAACAATGCGAAGTTGGGAAATGATTGAAGATGTGATTCGTCAATTTATGTCGGTGTATCATATTTCTAAAATGGCTACCCCTATTTTTGAACATACAGAAGTGTTTTTAAAAAACAACGACGCCAGTGATGTAGTAAACAAAGAAATGTACACCTTTTTAGATAAAGGGGGACGATCATTAACTTTGCGTCCTGAAGGAACTGCTGGTTTAATACGTGCTGTGGCCCAACATAAGCTGTATAACAGCCCTGAAGGACTTATTAAGTATTATTACTTAGGTCCTAACTTTCGTTATGAGCGGCCTCAAAAAGGGCGGATGCGCATCCACCACCAATGTGGTGTGGAATACATTGGCGCTAAAAACCCAATCGTCGATGCGGAAGTGATTCATTTAGGTGTCCAACTTCTACAAGCCATTGGCATTGATCAGTTTACGGTTCATATTAATACATTAGGAGATAGTATTAGTAGAGACAACTATCGTGAAGCCTTAAAAGAACATTTTAAAGATCATGTTTCTCAGCTGTGCACTGATTGTCAGCGTCGCTATGATCAAAACCCACTACGGATTTTAGATTGTAAAGTTGATCAAGAGCATCCTTCATTTGCTTCATTACCAACCTTATCGGATTCTTTAAATCAAACAAGCAAAGATTACTTTCAAGCTGTTATTCATCAATTAGAATCCTTAGGAGTACCGGTTATTATTAGTGAAAAGCTTGTTCGTGGTTTAGACTATTACACCGATACCGTCTTTGAGATTATTGGTGATGAAAGTGTTATGGGTGCACAAGCTACACTGCTTGGTGGTGGACGCTACGATGGCTTATTAGAAGCGATGGGTGGACCTTCACAAAGTGGCATTGGATTTGGTATGGGTATTGAACGATTATTAGTTGCGGCAGAAGCAATGGGGATATCCTTTGATAATCAAGACAGCGTCGATGTGTATGTATTACCACTAGATAATCAACTTGCTTATGCTCATCAAATAGCAACCTTACTTCGTCAACATGGTTATGTGGTGGAAATGGATTATGCCTCACGTTCAATGAAGTCTCAATTTAAAAGTGTCGATCGTCTACATGCGAAGATGATAATCTTTATTGGAGAAAAAGAAGCAAACAACAATGTCGTCAATATAAAAGAAATACAAAGTCAACACCAACAAGAAGTATCCGTTGATCAACTTATAGAAACCATCGATCAACTTTTTGAAAAGGAGCATCACTTTCATGATTAATCGTACAAAATACAACATAGATTACACAAACAACGATATACACTCGACCGTTACTATTTTAGGGTGGGTAAGCAAACGCCGTAATTTCGGTGATTTGGTGTTTATGGATATTCGTGATCGTAGTGGCATTATGCAAGTGGTGTTTAATGCAGAACATGCCCACTTAGCCAAAGACATTAAAAACGAATATGTTGTGTCAATTGTTGGTACCTTAGAGAAAAGACAAGATGTGAATGAAAATATACCAACTGGTGAATTAGAAGTTATAGTTAGTAGCTGTGAGATACTATCAAAAGCCAATCAAACACCAATGATTATTGCGGATAAAACTGATGCTTTAGAAGAAATTCGATTAAAGTATCGCTACTTAGACTTGCGTCGTCCAATTATGCAAGATCGACTGATAACACGTGCAAAAGTTGTGCGTGCGATTCGTAATTACTTAGATGATCAAGGGTTTATTGATGTGGAAACACCTCTTTTAACCAAATCAACCCCAGAAGGTTCACGTGAATATTTAGTACCATCTCGTGTACATCCTGGAGAGTTTTATGCCTTAGCACAATCCCCACAAATCTTTAAGCAAATGCTTATGATTGCAGGCTTTGAAAGGTATTATCAAATTTCTCGTTGTTTTCGTGATGAAGATTTACGAGCGGACCGTCAACTTGATTTTACTCAAGTGGATATCGAAGCGTCCTTTATGGATAGTGATCACTTGTTTGCTCATATGGAAAAGATGATGCAAAAGGTTGTATTAGAAGCAAACAACCAAGAGTTAAGCATTCCTTTTGAGCGTTTAACCTTTAAAGAGGCAATGAACAATTTTGGGACTGATAAACCAGATACACGCTATGGAATGAAATTAATGGATGCATCTGACTTGTTTAAGGATGTGGAATTTCCTTTATTTAGCGATGTACTAGCAAGTGGTGGTGTCATTAAAGCAGTTAAAGTAGAAAACGCCACTGATTTTTCTCGCAAAAAAATAGATAAGCTAAGTGAACTTGTAAAAAAGTATGGAGCTAAATCACTTGTTGTATTAAAAGTTACTAACAATGAGTTAGTAGGTTCCATTAAGAAATTTATCGATGAAGATAAACAAAAGCAAATCATACAAGCTTTCGATGCAAAAGAAAACGATGCGCTATGTTTTGTGGCGGATGAGTGGGAAAAAGCATGTGTTGGTGCTGGAGCACTACGAAGTCATGTTGCTAGTGAGATGCTAATTCTAGATCCTACACAGTTTAATTTTGTGTGGGTAGTGGATATGCCGATGTTTGAGTTAGATGAACAAGAAAATCGTTTAGTTGCACGTCATCATCCTTTTACTTCACCAAAATTAGAGTACATTGATTCTTTAAAAGAAAAACCTCTAGAAGCGATCGCCAATGCGTATGATTTAGTGTGTAATGGTTATGAAGTAGCAGGTGGTTCTCAACGTATCCATGACAACACCCTTCAACAACAAGTGTTTGAGCTCATTGGCTTTAGCAAGCAAGATATTCAAACTCGTTTTGGTTTCTTTATTGAAGCGTTTAATTATGGTACACCACCTCATGGTGGAATAGCTTTTGGTCTAGATCGTTTAGCGATGGTACTAGCAGGGGCAGAGAGCTTACGCGATGTCATTGCCTTTCCTAAAAATGCATCGGCACGCTGTCCTGTAACACAAGGACCAAGTGAAGTGACACAAAAACAACTCGATGAATTACACTTGCAAGTTGTTAAAAAGACAAAAGAATAACAAGAGTTAAAGAGTATACGCTTTAAGCATTTTGTGGATACTTGCTTAAAAGTTCACAAAGAAAGTCACGCTTTGATGTATTTGCAAACGCTTAAAATATGATATAATAAGGACGACCCAAAAGGAATTATTATTTCCAACACTTTGATATAGGGAATCTGGAGGTTGGTTGTGTGTGTGAATGCCTAATAAGATTAGGAATCCTAAATCACGATCACAGGATACCCACCTGGTAAAAACAGGGAATATATCAGCCCTTTTGGGTGTTATTGTGATAAAAAATAGAATGGAGCAACTTTATGACCGATTTTTGGGCAACGTTAATAAGTTTAATTGTAGGATTAGTAGTTGGGGGAGGACTTGGGTTTTACTTTACTCGTTCGTATATGATGAAGCAAATCAAAGATAACCCACCAATTAATGAGAAAATGATAAGGGCAATGTTTTTACAAATGGGACGTAAACCTTCAGAAGCTCAAATTCGACAAATCATGAAGAGCATGGAGCAAAACAAATAAAAGCAAACAAGGTCATAGAGAACTCTCTGACCTTTTTTTAAAGGAGGATGCATGAATCAACAAGTGATAAACTTCGGCATACTTGGTCCTGGAAAAATAGCACCACGCTTTGTAAAAGGGGCAAGCTTTGTCAGTGATGCTCATCTTTATGCAGTGTATGGTCGTAGTGAAGAAAAGGCGAAAGCCTTTGCTAAAAAACATAACATTTCAAAAGTACACACTACTCAACAGGAGCTACTTGATGATCCAGAGGTGGATGCAATTTACATTGCAACTCCGATTATGGTGCATAAAGAGCAAATTATGGCCGCACTTCACGCTAATAAGCATGTGTTGTGTGAAAAGCCAATGCTAGTAACTAAAGAAGACATTGAAGAAGCAAGTAAGCTAGCCAAAAGCAAAGGGTTACTGTTAATGGAAGCACAAAAAGCACCGTATATCTCTACTACACAGTGGGTTAAACAAGCAATTAAAGACGATAAACTTGGTGAAGTTATGTATGTTGAAGCAAGCTATGGTTATGATGGAAGCAAGTTTAATGATGATCATTGGGTATGGGATAAAGTTGGTGGTGGAGCGATGTGGGATGTTGGTGTTTATCCGATTTCCTTTTTTATGAGCATTTTAGAAGATGATCCAATACAATCGTTTTCTAAAGTAAGCAAACTGCATAAAAAAGGCGCTGATCGCTTTACTCATTTGCAAGTAAAAACTCAATCAGGGGTGGTAGGATCATTAAGCGCTAGTTTAGCCAATGATCAAGTAAACACTGCACGCGTGTATGGCACTAAAGGAATGATTCTAATAGAGAACTTTTGGAAATCCAATCAATTAACATTAGTACAAAATGATGGTGAAATTGATACGATTACCTTTGATGATCCAACAGATTTTGCACCTTATATTGCACACGCTGTTGAGTGTATAAAAAAAGGACTAAGTTTTAGTCCTATTTACAATCAATATCATTGGTTAAAACAAATTGAGCTTATTTCATCCACGTAATTTTTCGCTCTTGTTTGTTTAGTATTCGTTGTATGTTTTGATGATGACGTGCAATAACAATAAGTGCAATTAGTAAAAACGATGCGCTATAAAGTATGTTATCTTGTAAAACAAACAACGCGATACTACTTACACTTACAAAGGTAATGGATGCTAAGGAAGCCATTTTAAACAGTTTTAACATGCCAAAGAATGTGATTAAGGCAATGATTAAAATAAGCAACCCATTGGTTTCTACAAAGAGTGTTAACCCTAAAAGATAACCAGCAGCGGTAGAGACTGCTTTACCACCCTTAAACTTCGCAAAGATAGGATAACAATGTCCTAAGGATGCGGCGATACCAGCATAAATAGCCGTGTTTTTATCTGTTAGCCATACGGTTAATAACATTGCTACTAGTGCTTTGGATAAATCAAGGGTCGCAACAGTAAGTCCTGCCTTTTTTCCAAGGGTTCTTCCAGCGTTGCTAGCACCTAGATTTCCTGAGCCATGTTCACGAATATCGACTTTGTAAAACGTTTTCCCAATAATTAATGACCAAGGTATCGATCCAAAAAGATACCCAAGCATTAAAGCCAAAAATATATTCATATGTTCACCTCTCTTCTATTTTATCACAAAGAGAAGGTTAATTCACAAATTGATTCGACTGACAAAGTATTTTCAAGCACACGTGCTTTTTGTATAATAAAGAAGGGTATAACGATGAGTAAAAACAACAACATGTACAATGAATCCAGCATTGAAATATTAGAGGGCTTAATTGCCGTCCGCAAGCGACCAGGAATGTACATCGGTTCTACCGATCAGCGTGGGTTGCATCATTTAGTGTGGGAAATTTTAGATAATGCTATAGATGAAGCACTGAATGGTTATGGAAACAACATTAAAGTGACGATTGAAAGTGATCGTGTTATTTGCATTGAGGATGAAGGACGTGGTATGCCAACAGGTAAACATGCTAGTGGTGTCTCTACTTTAGAAGTTATCTTCTCAACCCTTCATGCCGGTGGTAAGTTTTCAAGCAGTGGTGGATATAAAACAAGTGGTGGACTTCATGGTGTTGGGGCAAGTGTAGTTAATGCTCTATCGAAGTGGCTAGAAGTTACAGTCTATTACAACAATAAAATATCAATGATGCGCTTTGAAGAGGGTGGATCTAAACGGAGTAAACTAAAAGAGTTAGGCAACACCAATAAAACTGGAAGCATGGTTCGTTTTGAATTTGATGATAGTATTTTTACAAATGCGAAGTTTGATTATGATGTTGTGGCTCAGCGATTAAAAGAGAGTGCATATTTACTCGATGGGGTTGTGTTTATCTTTACTGATAAACGAACATCAAAAAGTGAAGTGTTTAAGTTTAAAGATGGCTTAAAAGCGTTTTGTATTGATGTCAATGAAAACAAAGAAGCTCTGCATGATCCTATCCTTATTAAAAAAATGGTCAATGAGATTCAAGTGGATGTTGCACTACAATGGACAAACGCCTATCAAGAAGAAATTGTGTCGTTTGTTAACTTAGTACGTACTAAAGATGGTGGAAGCCATGAAGTAGGCTTAAAGAGTGCACTAACAAAAGCAATTAATGAGTTTGCAAGAAAGAATAATTTATTAAAAGAAAAAGACAAGAACTTTGATGGTTCAGATATCCGTGAAGGATTAAGTGTTATTTTAGCGGTTCGTATTCCAGAAAATATTTTGCAATTTGAAGGTCAAACCAAAGGAAAACTTGGAACTGTCGAAGCTAAAAGTGCGGTAGAAAATGCTGTCTATGAATCCTTGTACTTTGCACTTGAAGAAAACAGGTATTTTTCCATAGAACTGATTAAAAAAATACAAAAAGCGGTGTTAGTTAAAGAAGCTGCGAAAAAAGCAAGGGATGCAGCAAGAAAAGGGAAGTCTAATGGTAAAGGATCTCGTTTGCTTGCGGGTAAACTTTCACCAGCCCAGCAAAAAAACAAACAACGTAATGAGTTATTTTTAGTAGAGGGTGATTCTGCCGGTGGTAGTGCAAAACAAGGAAGAGATTCTAAGTTTCAAGCGATATTACCATTACGAGGAAAAGTATTAAACACTCAAAAAGCATCGATTAATGATGTACTAAAAAATGAAGAGTTAAGTTCAATTATTTACACCATTGGAGCAGGAGTCGGACAAGAGTTTGAGGTTGAAGATTGTGCCTATGATAAAGTCGTGATTATGACCGATGCCGATACTGATGGTGCACATATTCAAATCTTGTTGTTAACGTTCTTTTATCGATACATGCGTCAACTATTTGATGTTAAAAAAATATATTTAGCACAACCACCACTGTATAAAGTATACAATGCAAAAGAAATGGTGTATTGCTATAGCGAAGAAGAACTAGCAAAGGCGAAAACTACGATTAAAAACTACAACATTCAACGATACAAAGGATTAGGGGAAATGAACGCCGATCAACTATGGGATACTACGATGAACCCTGATACACGGAAGTTGTTGTTGGTAAACATTGATGATGGGTTAGTAGCGCAAAAGAAAGTATCACTACTGATGGGTGATAAAGCATCGGCCCGTCGCGATTGGATTGACACACACGTGTCCTTTACATTAGAAGAAAAGGAGCATAAACAATGAGCAAAGAATATTTTTTAGTGGATATGCCCTTTGAACAATTAATCGAAGATCGTTTTGGTAAATACGCCAAATACATTATTTTAGATCGCGCATTACCGGATGTTCGTGATGGTTTAAAACCAGTACAACGACGCATTTTATATGCAATGGCCATTGATGGTAATGTCCCATCGAAGCCTTATCGTAAATCCGCAAAGACCGTTGGGTTAGTTATTGGTAATTATCATCCCCATGGTGATAGTAGTGTATATGATGCGATGGTACGTATGTCACAACCTTGGAAAAACAACCATATCTTAGTGGACATGCAAGGAAACAATGGCTCGATTGATGATGATCCAGCCGCAGCAATGCGTTATACCGAAGCTCGTTTATCTGATTATGGGTATACTCTAGTTAGTGCAATTGATGAAAACACCGTTGATTTTATTGATAATTTTGATGATAGTGATGTTGAACCAACGGTATTACCAGGATGGATTCCTAATTTACTTGTTAATGGTGCAACAGGAATTGCGGCAGGCTATGCCACAAACATGCCACCACATAATTTAAATGAAGTGTTAGATGCACTAATTATGCGATTGCATTATCCGGATGCATCCCTTGATCAAATTATGGAAGTATTACCAGGACCTGATTTTCCTACCGGTGGATTAGCCATCAACAAACAAGAAATGCGCAATTATTTTGAGAGTGGTAAAGGTAAAATAACGCTACGTGCAAAAGTAGAAAGCATTTCTAAAAAAACATACCAACAACTTATTATTACTGAAATACCATATGAAGTCGTTAAATCAAATTTGGTGCGTAAAATTGATGAGCTTTGTGAAAGCAAAACCATGGAAGGGTTTGTCGATGTTCGTGATGAATCCGATCGTAATGGTTTAAAGATTGTCATTGATATTAAAGCCGATGCCGACATTGAAATAATGAAAGCGTTGTTGTTTAAACATACCGATGCGCAAGTATATTACAACGTAAACATGGTTGCCATCTTAAAAAGAGCACCAAAACAATTAAGTTTACTTGAATTGTTGGATGGTATATTAGCTCACCAAAAAGAAGTGCTACTACGTCAAAGTAAGTCACGTATTGATAAACTGCAAAAACGCATTCATGTTGTGGAAGGGCTTATTAAAGCGATTTCTGTATTGGATGAAGTCATCGCACTGATTCGTGCATCGAAAAATAAAGCCGACGCTAAAGAAGCTCTTATTGATACTTTTGTCTTTAGTGAAGAACAAGCAGAAGCGATAGTGTCTTTGCGTTTGTATCGCTTAACTAACACCGACATTGTTGCATTAAAAGAAGAGTTTGCTTTAGGTGTTAATCAAATGGATTATTATCAATCGCTTCTTGATTCATCGTCTTTATTAGATAGTGTGATTATTGATCACTATAAAGAAATTAAAGAAAAATATGGTAAAGATCGTCTTACAACACTAGTGGATGAAGTAAGTGAAATTACCATTGAGAAAACGCAACTAATGGCCAATGAACGAGTTTGGATTAGTGTTAGTGAAGATGGATACATTAAGCGTGTTTCACTTCGATCTCTTATGGCTTCAAGTGGTGATAGTGGATACAAAGAAAACGATCGCCCTATAGGTGAGAGTGAATGTGATTTATTGGATACACTATTGTTAATCTTATCTGATGGATCGTATGCGTATATACCAATTTATGAAATGAGTGAAGCGAAGTACAAAGACATTGGTGAACATTTTAGTTCGATCGTTAAACATGAATCCAATGTCAAAGTAATTGGTGGTTTTGTTGTTCATGATTTTGATACGAACATTGCCATTATGACAGTAACTAAAAAAGGATTTATCAAGCAATCGATGGTAAAGGATTTTCAACTAACACGATACACTAAAACATCGATGGCGATGAAACTTGCCAAAGGGGATGAGATTGTCGCTACCTTTAGTGTTAGAGACAATCAAAACATAGCATTATTAAGCAAACAAGGATTTATGGTCGTGTATCCTCAAGATCAAGTACCTGTATCCTCTTTAAAAGCAAAAGGGGTTAAGGCAATGAATTTGGCTACTAAAGATAGCATTGTCGATGGGATACTTCTTCATGATTCTGATGAGTATGTCTTACTAACAACTCACCAACAAACCGTGAAACGATTAAAAACAAGTGAACTACGCATGGGTAATCGTCCTTACAAGGGTGATCGTATTGCAAAACTTGTTAAGTCTAATCCTGCATATATGGTTTCTTGTTTTAGTGGCACAAGCTCTAGTGTGATTGATGTGATCAATGGAGAAAAAGCAAAACTGTGGTTTAAAGATGTACCGATTAAATCAAAGGACACAACTTTTGCATCATCGCCACTTGAGAAAGAGTTTGTGTGTATTAAAGGCATTGATGTGCTTGATTATGTACAAGCTCCAAGTAAAAAGCCAACACAAACACCACCATCATCTGATCAACAAGAACAAGAGCAAGACGACAGCAAACATGTAGAACTTATGCAATTTGAACTTAAGTAATCAGCACCTAGTGAAAGCTAGGTGTTTTCTTTTATGAACAGCACAACAAACTTTGTGAAAATATTGACAAAGAAGGATGGCTTTTGTATAGTAAAGATAACAGAGGGCAAACTTATGAAACCATCTAAAGGTGATGTTTCTACAGACCATAAAGAAAAGGTTCATCAGCATAATAATCATGATCGATTAATAATCGTTGTGTTAGTTTTAAGTGGTGCTTTTTTAGCGTTTGTGTTTTTGATTGGATCTTATCATGAATCTTTTTTACAACAGCAAACAGAGAGTAATGTTGAACTTAACACCGATGATCAACAACAATCAAACAACTCAAAAAGTGTTGTTTCTAATGTTTTAAACAAGACAAACAAAAGTGAAAACAATCAAATTGAAGCCATGTCTGATCCTGGTCATATAGGTTATTTATTGCTTACATTAGGTATTGTTATTTTAGGGTTATGTTATTTAATTAAGAAACCAACGGATAAAAAATAGATAACGAAAACTTCTCTTTAAAAAAAGAGGTTTTTTACTAATTGCAATAGTTGAAACAAAAATAATAAATGGTATCATTATAATGTAAATATTTCTAATATTTTCACTATATAGTAAGAAAAGGTGTTTATCAATATGCTAAAGCGTGTCATCACTATTGTGCTAGTTCTAATAGGAATAAGTTTGTTTTTTACACACAACCCAATCAAAGCACAACCTTTTGTAATGAGTCAACGGTTTACACAAGTTGAAAAGCCACTAATTCAAATAGATACTCAAACTCGTGTAACTGAAAACAGCCTTGCTAAGTTAGATATAGTTTATACTCCAAACACAACCATTAATAGACGCATTCAAGATTACATTGAGATTCACTATCAATTGTTTTTAGAGAGTTGTGATCAACCTATTCCTTTGCTTGACTTAAATGCTCATCAACATGAGTTATCCATCAAGGCAGAAGTGTTTGTACTTGATAAGTCAACAATAAGTATTGTCTTTACTCATCAACTAAAAAAACACCAAGTTACAAAATTTCGGAATATCGATAATTTTATTGTGTTTTTAGATGATGGTCGGTTTGTTCGTTCAGAATCGTTGTTTGACAAGAGTAAATTAACTAGTAACTTTTATGACCAAGTAATGCGACAATTATCTTCAAGTGAATTTTCAGATACTGAACACATAAAAACCATGGTTGATAAGGCAAGGGTAGTGTTTTTAAAAAATGATATAAAGCTTGTATTTAATTCAAACACTAATCATGCATCTGATAAGTATAATGTAAACATCAAACATTACAACGCTTTAGCAGCGATCAATCCAGCATTAGTTTTTGTTTTGAACATACAATCACCTTCAAGTGATACGATTTATAGTGGACCTCAACATAATGATGGACCAAAGAGAATTGCATTTACCTTTGATGATGGACCATCCATATATACATCCTCAATTATGGCAATCTTAGAAAAATACAACGCTAAAGCTACGTTTTTTGTGTTAGGTACTCGTGTTGAAATGTATCCTGATTTAGTGAAGAAATTGCATGATCAAGGACATGAAATAGCCAATCATAGTTACAATCATAAGCGTTTGACGACTTTAAATAACAACGATATCCTGTTTCAGATTAATCATACTAATAATTTAATTATGAATGTAATTGGTGTAGAACCAACCTTACTTCGTGCACCTTATGGCATTGCGGATGATCGCGTCAAATCATTAACAACGATGCGGTTTGTCAACTGGAACATTGATAGTTTAGATTGGAAATATAGAAATGCAAGTAACATTATCCATCGTGTTCGATCAGATGCTAGAAACAATGATATTGTCTTAATGCATGATTTGTATGCTTCAACACTCAACTCTCTTGATCCTCTTTTAGCATCACTTAGTGAGCAAGGATATGAGTTTGTGACGGTGTCCGAATTAATGGGCCACTGATTTAAAATGTAACTCAAAAAAAATGAATTTGACATAAAAATCACAAGAAAGTGATTTTTTTTGTCTTTGAAAGGTTGATTTATTTCTGGTAACGCTTACAATGTAAGTATGAAAAACTTTGGGGAAGTATAACATATTTATGGGTTATGAATTTAGTAGAAGCAAACTATCCGAAAGGATAGGACGCAAAGCTATAGGATCTTCTGAGTAATCAGGTGATAGCCAGCTGCCTAAGTTTTTTGTTGCTTGGGGGATAACATGAAAAATCATATTATCAAAAAATAAATACCCAAAAAAAGCTTTTTTTACTATGTTTAAAAGGAGGGGTAATTACATATTTAAAACAATTGAATAAAGAATACATAAAGAAAGGAAAGAAAAAATGAAAAACATATTTAAGTATTTATTAGCTTTTATGCTTGTATTGGCAATGAGTAATATAAGTGTAATGGCAGTGGAAGAAACGACAAGTTATGATGCTCCGATAACAGGGAGTCTAACAGCTAGTGGTTTAAAAGTAGAAGGAGTGTTAAATTATAAAGATGAAAATATTCCGTTCTCTGGGCAAATTACGGCTTCTAATACAACTGATTTATTAGATGATGTTGAAGGGTTAGGTGGTGATTCAGCTAAGTTTGAAGGAACAATTGGAGATGAGTCTAGCACGGATTATTCACTAAATGGTTCTCTTGTAGCGACCGTTAACTACAACGGAGTTGATACGATGTTTGGAACCGTTACAATGGCAGATAATACTAAATTATTCATAAATGCTTATTTTGATGGAGAAGATAATGCATTTGTTGGTATGTTAACTAAAGCTGATCCAAGGAATGAAACGCTTACCATCGGAGATTTGTTCGTAGAAAACATCGAAGATGACAAGATTCCAGTCAGACATCCTGTGCAGCTTGCAAATAATGGAACACTAAGTGATGAAGCTATTTTATGGGATGTTTATGCAAATGATCGAGAAAAAGTTGATGTAGAACTAGATGGCGAATTAACTGCTGTAACAAATGAGTCCTTTTTGATACATGCTAAAGCCTTTGATGGAACACATCGATGGGTTAGTAAACCTTTTTCATCGATTGGGTTAGTAACAATTCTTGAACAAGAAAACTCTAACTTTGCAACAGTTCAAGAAGCTATTGCAAACGCTAACGCTAATAAAAATGAGACAATAATAATTAATGAACAATACATACATAATGATGAGTTAGTTACAATAAATAAGACCTTGACAATAGTTGGCCCTGATCAAATACAGAGAGATAGTCAGTTTGGACAAATAACAGCTGGAATTAACATAATTGATAATTCCGTAGTTACCTTAAAAGATCTTTATGTAACTGGATACCACAACATTAGAGTTGGTAATTATGGTTCAGGATCCTCAAACATAATTAGTGTTAATAACGGATCAAGATTAATTGCAGATAATATTGTTGTCCATGAACCAGATGCTTCAATATATACTGAAGAAGGTAAAGATGGAATTACATCAATTGGTATAATGTTAGCTAGAGGATCATCAGCAAGTATTTCGAACTCTACAATTGAAATCAACAATGCCCCTAGATTTTCATATGCAATTTATACAAATCCAACTACTGCACAAAGAGATCAAGTCATATCAATTTCAAACAACGTATTTTATATCAATTCGGGAGGGCCATTATATTCGGATTGGATACAGGATAATATTGGAATCATGATGGATATTCACAAGACAAGTGAAGTAAATGATACAAATATTAAAGACTATGTAGTGTTAAATGGGAATTCTTATAACGTACCTGAAGAGCAACTTGAACATGCAGCAAATTTGCGTGTTGGTTCAGCATCTTTAACTGAACAACAAGTGAAGTCGATTGTAGATATTTATTTACCAGAACATGGAAGAGCTCATGTTACATGGGCAGGAGTTGCTTGGCAATGGTACCCTTATCCAGATAAAGTCACCATCACATTTGACTTAGGTGTTGAAGAGATGGAGATTGATCCGATTTATCAAACGATAAATACTGCAGTGATGTTACCAACTCCAGAGAGAAGTTACTATACATTTGATGGATGGTACTTAGATCAAGATTATACCACTGAGTTTACTAGTGATTTTATGCCAGTTGAAGATACAGAGCTTTATGCAAAATGGAATATTCACACATACACCGTAACTTTCAATGACTATGACGGTACAAAAATTGAAGATGTAACCGTTGATCATGGCAGTGAAGCAACTCCACCTGCTGATCCAACTCGTGAAGGTTATACATTTACAGGTTGGGATGTTGCATTTGATAAAGTCACTGACAATTTAGTTGTTACTGCAGAATACGAGATTAACACATACACCGTAACTTTCAATGACTATGACGGTACAAAAATTAAAGATGTAACCGTTGATCATGGCAGTGATGCAACTCCACCTGCTGATCCAACACGTGAAGGTCATACATTTAATGGCTGGAATGCTACTTTCACAAATGTAACATCAGACTTAACGATTGTTGCGACATATCTTTCTAAGGTTGTTGAAGCAGACACAAAAGATTTCCCTAAACTTGAAGTAGAAGGTTTAGATGACTTAGATAAATTAGGTATTACTTTTACAGATGAAGAGAAAGAAAAAGATGTATCAGTAATTTTAGTTCTTGAATTACTAAAAGACGAGGATGTACCTAAAGCAGATAAAGATCTATTAGATGCATACTTAGAAGCAAATGCAAATATTGATTTACCAATGTCGTTATTATTGGATATTTCCATGTTGAAAATAGTTGGAGATTCTGCTAGTGCAATTAATGAACTAGCTAGTCCAATAACGATTAGCTTTGAAGTACCATTTGCATTTAGAAATATTGACTTTGAACTTTTACGTGTCCATGATGGTAAAGTTGAATCGCTAGACTATGACTATAATGCAGAAACATTCATTCTTACTTTTGAAACTGATAAGTTCTCAACATATGCATTAGCTGAAGTTGCTGAAGAGTCAGAAGAAGATGAAACAGATCCAGTAGAAGAACCAGAAGAAGATGAAACAGATCCAGTGGATGAAGAAAATGATGAAGAAGAAACTGTTGTCGAAGATGATGATGATGAGGAAGAAGAGGAAGAAACTCTAGTTCCTGATATGTCGGACAATGGTTTTAGAAACATTGCTTATGTATCGATGCTTCTAGGTTCATTACTAGTTTTACTTGGATCAAAAAGAAAACTGTTTGCTAAAATAACGAAATAGAAATTTACTCAATAAGCAGACAAATAAAAGATGTTCAAATTTCCTTTGAGCATCTTTTTTAAATCTTGAAATTTATTTCAATTACTATATTGACAAGTATTTGATACTGCTTCTATAATTGCTTATAAAAACAACTCAAAATAAGAGAGTTGGAAACAACATGACTTAGGAGTTAAGTGGGAAATGGGGACAATCTGAAAGTTTAAAATTAACTAATATAACACTTATAATCATGCTTTTTGTAAGTGTTTTATTTGTGGAAACTAGATAAACCTATATTTCAATGAAAACTGCGACAAAAATTTTGAGAATTAAGTAGGCTTTATTATGAAAGCTAACAGAGAACCAGGTAAACGATATGTATCATTGTTTATTGTTTTTGCATTGTTGACAGTATTTTTACCTACAGATGTATTTACTTTAGTGTTTGCAGCAGAAAAAACACTAACCACTTCAGTAGACAGTTCTAGTAATTCTTTTATAACTGGATTCTATGTTGGGACTAATGATAATCTCACATACAATGGTAGTGAAACACTTACCTTTAAAGGTGGCTTACAAGCGGCTGGAATTGGTGGAAAAGGTGTAAATACTACAAGCAACACAGTTTCTGCTGATAGTTTATTGGAGATGTAGTTTTTGGGGAAGTAGGTCAAGTAGGCAACTTTAAAATTACCGCTACTGGAGGAGAATGGGCAGCGGGAATAGGTGATGGTGATAGAAGTGAGAGTAATACAGGAATAAACCCCCAACGAACAATAACAATCAATAGTGGTATTGTAATTGGCTATGCTGATAAAGCAGCTGGAATCGGTACCCAGGATGCTCTTACTAATACAAACATGGTTTTAGACTTTAAAAATTCAATAGAAGGCAGCTTTGCAGTTGGTGCTTCTAGTTTAGCTCGTGGTATTGGTGCAGGTACTGATGCAAGTATGGTAGCTGGCAATCTTAAAGTAGCAGGATATGTGATGGGATTAGCTACAGGGGCTAACTATCCGATATCAGAAAATAGCACAACTCATGCAGCTGCTATTGATTCAAACTGAACTATTTACTCTTTCACACTTACTGAAGGAGTAGGAGAAGGATCTAGAATTTATGTAACTAAAGAAGGTTCTGATTTACCAGTCTATGATTACACGATTCCATCAGGTTACACTAAACTTGCAATATCTTTAAAAAATAATGAAAAATACAATGTATTATTTGGTAATCAAGGGTATAAGTTTATACAAACAACAACTGAAAATGGTGGAGAGTTTGTTGATGAGACGATTTCACCTTCTGATTTAGGTTTTGCAACAACGATAAACCTTGGGAAAAATATGTCTTTAGATACAGACTCAGGATTATTAAGCCAAGGTGGCAGTGCAGGAACTGCAATTACACCAATAAAATTGAAAGCAAATGATGGATATCAATTGCCAGCAACTCGGGATGTTGGCAGTGGTTTGATATACACTAGAAATACAGCCACAACTGCAACAATCACAGGTACTATTCAAAATTCAAATGTTATTGCTACAGTTTTAGATGCCATCATTGTTGAAAGTGGAATACAAACATCAAATGGAAGTTCAAGTTACACGATTAGTGGAGATGGAGTAGTTATTGATCCTAATTTTACCATCGACTATAGTGATACTATTTCTGAAGCCAGTGTATTGATTCGTAATGCAGTTACTGGAGATGCATTAACTTATACGACTGTACATGGAATCACAGGTACATACAACTCAACTACTGGAGTATTAACTTTAAGTGGTAATGCGACAGCAGAACAATATCAAGAAGCTTTAAGGAGTGTTAAGTTCTCCACATCTTCATCTTCCACTGTTGATCGCACGATTGATTTCGTTTTGGGAAGTGGGTTATATTTTAATGATCATTTTTATGAGTATGTACCTGGTACACTTACTTGGCAAGCAGCGAAATCAGCAGCTGAAAGTAGAACTTTATTTGGTAGACAAGGATATCTTGTAACTATAACAAGTCAAGAAGAAAATGATTTTGTAAGCAACAAAACCCTTGGTCTTGGTTGGATTGGCGCTAGAGATATCAATAGAAATTTAACCAATGGAGCATTTTTATCAGGTGGATTAAGTGATGGAGATTGGCGTTGGGTTACAGGTCCTGAGGGTTTAATGGATAATGGAAAAGGATTAAAGTTTTACAATGGATATGTTAATTACTCACCTTCAACTGTAGAAAATCAGTTTAGCAATTGGGCAAATGGAGAACCAAATAATTCTCCATCTGAATGGGTAGTTCATATATTTGCAAAAAACCAGTCTACCAATTCTGGGAAATGGAATGATTTTTCTCCAACAAACAGTTCTGTACAAGGATATATTGTTGAATATGGAGGAATGCCAAATGATGTCACTACTAATATTCAAGCTTCTAAAATCGTTGAAGTCAGTGATACTCGCATGTATGCTGTCACATTTGCAGATTATAATGATAAAGTTCTAAATACACAATTAATACTGCACGGTAATGATGCTACAGCTCCAACAGTACCAAGCAGGGAAGGCTATACTTTTACAGGTTGGGATAAAGGTTTTGTAAATATTACTAGTGATTTAACGGTTAAAACGATGTACGATGTTAATCAGTACACCTTAACTTTTAATAGTGATGGTGGCACAACAATAGAATCAATCACTCAGAATTACAACACAGAAATAACACCACCTTCTAACCCAACAAAAACAGGTTATACTTTTACTGGATGGAATCCATCGTTACCAACGCAGATGCCACTTGATGGTGGAACATATACAGCACAATGGACAATCAATGAGTATACAATAACCTTTGATAGTCAAGGTGGATCCCCGGTGGAATCAATCATACAGAACTTCAATACAATATTAACACCACCAACACCACCAACAAAAATAGGGTATACCTTTATAGATTGGGATCCAATTATGCCAAGTACAATGCCAGCAGAAGACATTACATTAACTGCTCAATGGACAATTGACACTTACACGGTAACTTTTGTTGACATAAATGATATAGAAATAGAAACACAAACAATAGATCATGGTAGTAATGCTACAGCTCCGATAGCACCAACGATACAAGGTTATACCTTTACAGGTTGGGATGTGGACTTTGATAATGTGACTGAAGATTTAGTTGTTAAAGCTGAGTATGGAATTAACACCTATACAGTTACATTTAATGACTATGATGGCTCAAAAATAAAAGATGTAATTGTTGAACATGGAAAAGATGCAATTGCTCCTGCTAGTCCCACTCGTGATGGACATACATTTAATGGTTGGAATGCTACTTTTACAAATGTAACATCAGATTTAACAATTACTGCCACATACCTATCTAAAGTTGTAGAAGCAGACACAAAAGAGTTTGCTAATTTAGTAGTAGAGGGATTAAATGATTTAGATAAACTAGGTATAACATTTAGTGATAAAGACAAAGAAAAAGACGTTAAAGTACTTGTAGTTCTTGAATTATTAAACGTCGATACAGTACCTAAAACTGATCAAGAGTTGATTGATGCATACTTAAAAACAAATGCAAACGGCGAAGCACCAATGTCATTTTTCTTAGATATATCAATGTTAAAATGGTTGGTGACATTTCAAGTAAAATTACAGAGCTAGATAGTCCACTAACAATCAGCTTTGAAGTACCATTTGCATTTAGAGACATCAACTTTGAACTACTACGTGTCCATCATGGTAAAGTAGAGTCACTTGTTTATGAGTATGATGAAGATACATTTCTTCTTACTTTTGAAACTGAAAAGTTTTCCACGTATGTACTTGCTGAAGTTGCTGTTGAATCAGAAGAAGATCCAGTAATTGAAGAACCAGATGTGGCAAAAGAAGATGATAAAGAAACTGAAAAAGAACAAGCACTAGTACCTAATACATCGGATAGAAATAACACTCGATATGCTTGGTGGTTATTATACCTTGGAGCCTTCTTTGTTTTAGTAACTACAAAAAAGAAGTATTTGCAAAAGTAAACCTTTTAAAAAGCAGAAACAATGAATATCAAAAAGTCACTCTCACACACAAGAGAGTGTCTTTTTCAGTGCATGAACTTGATTATGATGTAATAAAAACTAGTTTACTTACTAAATCCATTAATCAAATGAAAATAATATATGTTTTGTACTAAGCTTACTTACTTGTAAGATGATGTTGGATAAGTTGATCAAGCTCTTCAAAACTAGAAATACTACGATGTGAATACTTATATGTCTTTTCACTTACTCCAGCACCTTGATCAAGATAAATTCCCTTCATATGCGCCAAATACGCGGCTAGTACGCCGTTTTTACTCGCATCCAGTACTAATGTATCGTTTGCCTTTAAATGGCACAGCGCCTTTGCTTTTGTGTAAATATTGCCTTCAGGTTTTCCTAAAAAAGCATCATCAACATAAAGTTGAACAATTGGGTTTAGTTTCTTTTGTAAATACTCTGAAATGGAGTTTGCTTGTGTTTTTTTTTGATCATAAATTAAACCAAATTGTAAATCATGTTTTTCTTGTAAAGAGAGTAACTTTTGTATAGTTAAATTACTATCTTGGATTTGCTTATGAATATCTAAAAAGAGGTTTTCACTTTCCTTTGCAAATTGAGCAAAAGCAGGGAAGCGAAAGAAAGTCTTTTCTTTTTGGTCATAACCCGCACTTAAAAAACTATCAATAAAATCACTTGGTAGTTCTTTGTTAATCATGTTTGCTTTGGTTTTCCAAAAGTTGATTGTTCTTGGTACATAATCTGTTAAAATGTTTTCAACGTTAATTAGTATTGTTTGCAAAAATATCACCTGTTTAGTTGTATCATAATTTGAAAAAAGTTGCACTTATTATGCTAAAGATGTACCTGCAAACGCTAGGTTTGTTATAATAGCCTATATAGGAGAACGTAATTTGAAATTTAAACCAGATATTATTGCTGATGCACTGATTGAAATATCATTAGAGCAGTTAAAACAAAGAAATATTCGTTGCTTACTAGTGGATATCGATAACACCCTTGCGGCAGTCGATCAAAGCTACATTAAGCAAAAAAACATCGATTGGCTAGCAAATGCTAGTAAACATATGCGTATTATTTTAATCTCAAATAATCATGGTCAACGTATTAAAGCCATCGAAAAAATGTTAGGATATCCTACATACTCGTTTGCTTTAAAACCGTTTTCACTTGTCTATTTTAAGATAAAAAAACAGTATCAATACAAAGCACATGAAGTAGCTGTTATTGGTGATCAATGGTTAACTGACATCCTTGGTGGTAAACTTCATCGGTTTATGACAATTTATGTCGAACCAATATCTAAAAAAGACACTATCTTCACAACCCTTACCCGCACCTTTGAAAGGATAATCACTCGCCAATGGAAAAAATAGTCGATAACATATGTCCAGGATGTGGACAAGAAAAACAAGATCAAAATCCAAGTTTAAGCAACTATGTGATGAGCATGGATTTTAAGTATTGCATGCGTTGTTTTCGTTGGCAACACTACAAAGACTTACCATTACTACTTAATCCAATCATCAATGTTAACCAACATGAAGACTTTCCTTTAGTTGAGCATGATGAAATGATGATTGTAATAGATAGTTTGTTTTTAAAAGAAACACTCTTACCACTAGTGCCTTGGATAAGTAAAGCAAACAAAGTAAACATTGTGGCAACGAAATTAGATTTATATCCAAAGCAAATAACACCAGTTCATGTTTATGAGCAAATACATATGTTGTTAAAGGAAGATATTCAATATGTTAGTATGGTTTTTGTTACTTCGACAAAAATAAAGGAAACCATGGATGCCTTAAGAGATTATGTGCTCACAAAAGATAACAATTACCGGTTCTTATTTGTTGGAATGATCAATGCAGGAAAAAGTACGCTACTCAATACCTTAAAGGAAGATGATGAAATTACAACATCACCATATCCGCAAACAACCATTGATCCTATTGTGACACAGTATCATCATGTACAGTTAATTGATACACCAGGATTAAGTGCACCATCGCATTTGTTTTATCACTTAAGCCCAAAGGATTATGAGAAGATTGTACCAACTAAAGCAGTTTCTCCAATAACCTTTCAAGTATTTGAAGATAGCAGTATACTCATTGGCAATCTAGCGATCATTGATATTGAAACAGAAGTTACATTAAGTGTAAGTGTGTATGTATCTAACTTATTGTCTGTTGCTCGCTATAAAAGAAAAGAGACATTAGTCAATAAACTATCAAAAAAAGAATATAAAACAACAATTCTCAAACCATATAAAGAAGGCTTGGATTTTATAATTGAAGGAGTTGGGAAAGTTCATATCGTTAATCAAGCAAAAAGTGTTACAATTAAACATCATAAAGCAATTACAATATCCAAAAGCAAAGGAACCTTATTATGGTAAATCAAAATCAAAAGAAACAACTAAAAGCATTAGCTCATCACCTTAAACCAGTAGTGACCATTGGTAAAGATGGTATTACTGACAATGTCATTGAATCGACAAAAGTATCACTAACAGCTCATCAACTTATTAAGATACATGTCCTTAATACATCGCCAGCAAGTGTACATGAAATTGCCATTGATCTTTCAAGTAAAACAAAAGCTGACATCATTCAAGAAATTGGAAGAATGATTGTCCTGTATCAACCATCAAAGGATAGGAAAAAGTGGCTAATTTAAAAGTTGCACTACTTGGCGGTTCTTTTAATCCCATTCATCATGGTCATCTTAGTATGGCAAATAAACTACTAGAGCAATATCACTTTGATGAGGTTTGGTTTGTGTGTGCAAAACATGCACCTTTAAAAGATGCTAGTGTGGTGAGTTTTGAAGATCGTTGTGCCATGATTAAGCTTATGATTAGCGATTCACCTAAGCTTAAGCTATGTACGATTGAAAAGGACTTACCAACCCCATCGTATACCATCAACACGATTAAAGCTTTGAAGAAACAAGTTGATCATGATTTTAGCTGGATTATGGGTGCTGATCAAGCAAACCAGTTTGATCAGTGGAAAGATTACAACGAATTAGTAGAACTAATGGATTTTTATGTGGTTACTCGAAACAATAAAACATCATCAAAATTTCCATTTATTTGGATCGATGAAGTATCAGAAACTAGTTCAAGTGATATCCGACATGGAAAAAGTGTGGATACACACCCTTTAGTACTACAATACATGATTATGCATCATTGTTATGATCAAAGCATATTGGCCTCACACATCAGTGATCAACGATTACACCATTGTATTTCAGTCAAAGAAACTGCATTAGCTATAAGTCAACAAGTGGATGTAAAACGCGATGATGTGATTGTTGTGAGTATGTTTCATGATATTGCAAAAGAGTGGGACAAGCAACAAACAGATTCATACATGGCAAAGTTGCCAAAAATAGAGCGTAAAGTGTACGACTATGAACAACACGCTATAGCAGGAGCTTCATTTTTAAAGCATATGTATCATATAGATAATCAAGCAATCTTAGATGCGATACAACATCATGTTTTAGGCACTAGCAATCAACTTTTAGCAAAAATACTGTATATTGCAGATAAGATTGAACCAACACGAAACTATGAAACTTCAGCTTATATAAAGCTTGCCAAAGAAAACATAGATAAAGCATTTATTGTTATTAAACAAGAAAGTGAAAACTACAACCAAAGTAAGGAGGGTGTATGAGTTTACTTGATGTTATTTTAAAGGCCATTGATGAAAAAAAAGGAAATGATGTTAAAGTGATCGATTTTAAGAACGAACATGCAATGGTAGATCAGTTTGTTATTACGGATGCTGCAAGTCAACGACAAATGTGGGCTATTATTGACCATATTAAAGAAGAAGTAGAAAAAGCAGGACATCCTGTATTAAAAGTAGAAGGCGAAAGTGAAAGTCGTTGGATATTAATTGATTGTGGTGATGTTGTTGTGCATGTCTTTGATAGTGAAGAGCGTCAAGTGTACAAACTGGAAAAATTATGGGCCGATTATCTGAAGTAAAAAGCATCTTTGCACTGGTGTATGATCAGTGGATGGATGATGAACAAGCTTACTTGGATTGGGTTGATTTTTATAGACGACACTCAGATGCACAAAGTGTATTAGAACTCGCTGGTGGAACAGGCAATATTACCAAACATATACTAGCTCTAACACAACATATGGTGTTTAGTGATATAAGTGAAGATATGGTTGTACAAGCAAAAGTAAAGCTTGGGGATAGCCTTGACTATCATGTATTGGATATGCGTGATTTTAATTTGAATGAGCACTTTGACGCTGTGATTTGTGGAGCTGATAGCATTAACTTTAATCAAAATGTTATGGAGCTTACACAAACTGTAAATCAAGTAAAAAAACACTTAAAGCAACAGGGTGTCTTTATCTTTGATGTGCATCATCCAAAGCGAGCCATTATATACCAACAAGCGTATGTTGAAACAGGTGTGCTAAAAGACATTCCTTATGAATACACCTTATCAAGTCAAGATTCTACGTTAACGCATCATTTTGCGTGGTATACATCAAGTTATCCAACCATTGAAGTGTTTGAGCAAAGAATCTTTACAAAAGAAGAACTACTACACGTCTTTGATGAGAAAACATGGGAATTAACCGTTGAAAATGAAAAGGGTGAACCAGGGTTTGTCGATGGTGAGAAATGGAATATATGTGCAACATACAAAGGAGAAACATAAGATGATTGTAATTTTAGCAGCAATGAAAGAAGAACTGGATGCCATAAGTGACTACGTAGAAAACCCCATGAAGAAAATGACACCCTTTGGTGAACTTGTAGAAGGAACGATTGCCAATACAAATGTTGTTTGTGCTCAAAGTGGGGTTGGAAAAGCAGCTGCGGCAGGAGCCACTACATTTTTAATGGAACGATACACTGTATCCACCATAATTAATATTGGAAGTGCTGGTGGTTTAAGCAAAGCGTTATCCATTGGTGATGTGGTTGTTGGACAACAACTCACGTATCATGATTTAGATTTAAGTGCCTTTCATTATCCCAAAGGATGGGCAAACAAAGACTATGTCTTTAACACGGATGAGAAACTCCTTTCTTTACTTGAAGGTGCTTCACAAGCTTTGGACTTGTCTATTTTTGTTGGTAATATTGTTAGTGGTGATCAGTTTATTTACGATAAGAAGCAATTTGATGCCATTATCGATGTGTTTGATCCTGTATTAGCCGTAGAGATGGAAGGGGCTGCAATTGCGCATATTGCTTCAAAATATCGTGTGCCTTGTGCTATTTTACGAAGCATTAGTGATATTGTGATTGACGAGGATAATGCGAGTGATTTTAGTGTTTACATAAAAAAAGCAGCGGCTAATAGCGCTGCAATTGTTCATTATCTTATTCTTCAGTTGGCACATCAATAGGACCATTCCAAATCTCATTATCAATCATCCACTGTTTTATATCTGTTTGTGTAAAGGGATCGGAAAAACTCCATTGCAACACATGATTAATGGTTTTTTGATTTTCCTCTATGGTTATGGAAACAAAAGCAGGATAGGTTGAAAAGCCCCAATCACTCAATAATCGTGATGGCGAAACATCTTGTCGTAAGTTACTCATATCGACAAACACCAAATCCATAAAATCTTCTTCTTTTACTTGATTAACTAATGGTCGTAACATGTTGTCATTGACAAATTTACAGTCAACACCACCATCACAAAACCATAAGTAATGATTGCCTTCATTTCGCATTACATAATCTTGAATATCATCATAATCAAAAGACAACCCTTGACCATAATCTAAAAGTACAAGAGGAGCTGGTTGAGGTTGATAAAATAAATGCAATATAAACAACAAACTTGCCGTAAAAAATAGGACAAGGAAATAAATTAGTAATCTTTTTAGCATAGTTGCTCCTTAGGTTACGAAAGAATTCTATCACTTTTTATAACAACCTTCAATTGAAAGTTGTGTAAGTTAACGATGTGAATATGCTATACTATCTTGAAAGGAAATACAAACATGTGGTATCAACAACCTTACTTTAACAAACGTAATTGGATCATCCATCATCTTAGTAAACTCGATTGTGATTTATCACAAGCGTATTTGTTGTTGTTGGTGGATTATTTAAATGAACAACACATTAACATCTCATTAGAAGTACTAAGTGAGTACACATCGCTACCTATACAAGAAGTGGATAAACTTCTTAATGATATTATGAAAAAAGGGTATGTGAAGGTTATTTCAAAACAAGGTAAAATTGTCTTTGATTTATCGGGTGTTTTTGATGCTCATCAAAAACAACCAATTGATGTGGATCCAAACTTATTCGAACTTTTTGAACAACAAATAAAACGACCTTTAAGTGAAAAAGAAATGACACAGTTAAGTATCTGGTCAAAGAAATACCATCAAGATCTAGTCGTGTTTGCTCTTAAAGAAGCACTTATTCAACAAAAAGTACATTTTGCTTACATTAACAAAATACTAGAAAACTGGGATGAACAAGGGAAAACAATTAAGGATTTTGAGGATGAATAGATACACAGTTGATCAAATGTTAGATATTATTAAAGACATGTTTCCATATGCAAAAGCAGAACTAAACCATAACAACGCTTATGAGTTAACGGTGGCAGTCATCTTATCTGCTCAAGCTACGGATGTATCGGTTAACTTAGCAACACCTCAGTTATTTGAAAAATACCCAACTGTTTATCATTTAGCACAAGCAGATGTTAAGGATGTAGAACAGTGTATTAAAACCATTGGTCTTTATCGTAACAAAGCAAAATCGATTGTGAACATGGCTAAAAAAGTTGTTGAGAACTTTCATGGTGAAATACCAAGTAGACACAAAGATTTATTAACACTTGATGGAGTTGGGCAAAAAACAGCCAATGTGATTGTCTCGGTTGCCTTTAATCAACCAGCCATTGCTGTAGATACGCATGTCTCACGCGTTTCTAAGCGTTTGAGGCTTGCTAAAGAGGTGGATGATGTCTTTACTATTGAACGTAAATTAAAGCGTAAGATAAAGCGTAATCGCTGGAGTGAAGCACATCACTTAATGATCTTCTTTGGACGCTATCATTGCAAAGCTCAATCACCAAAATGCAGTGAATGCCCCTTTACGCATCAATGTCGATATTATAAAGAAAACCAATCATCCATCAAAGGATAATTGGTTTTTAGTTTGGTTTAGTTACTACCACCTTGCTGCTCAACTTCTTCTACTACTAAAGTTAAGCGAGGTTTTTGTGTTGCTGAATCTACAACAAACACTTGTGTTACACTTTCATCATTAAAAATGACATCTGTAATTCGCCAAGATCTGCCCGAACTTGTGTTTGAAGGGGTTGTTCTATATTGAAATGTTTGATACTCATTCCAACTAGAAATCTCACTTAACAATTTTCCTCTTAAGAAATCTACATTAACTATTCTAGCGTCGAAATAATTAACAGTAAAGGCACCTTCACGTAATTCTTTAATGCTTAGTGTTCTATTGACAACAGGTTCTCCATTAAAACGAATGCTTTGAACTCTACCTAATTGATCAATATTACTTGGCGCTACCGGAGTTTTTGTAATGTTTGTAATATTAAATCTTGCAGCCCAACTTTCAAATTCTGCTAAGGTTGTAAATGCAGGAACAGTAACACTAGCGGCTGAGATATCGAGTGTTTGACATACTTGATTAGAACGTGACTCAATGTTTTTCTCATACCCATAGAAACCACACACTTCAATGTTGGAATCAATTTGTCCATCAAAAGATAGGGTGATGTTGTTTGATTCACTAATTTCAGTGTAAGTGTTGTTGTTGACGCGGACCTGTCCAATATATCGTACAGGACCAAAAATCCAACTTGCATCAAACATACGTGTACCGGTTGCACGAACAACACGATTACCAATGTTTAATTCCATATCCACAGTTGATGGCGCAACTTCTAAGTCTTCTGGATTTGGATAAGTACTTAATGATAAAGTAACGGTATTTGTGTTTCCACTAATAGATAATGTTGGTGTCATGCTTTCTAAACGTTCTGGAGGTTCTACTTGTAAGTTAGTAAGATTTGCAAACTCACGTTTAATCATTCCAGAAGTTATAAGACTTGGATCCATACCATCAATAACATTGGCGTATGGATAGGTTCCTAATATATGCGTAATATTGACAACACCACTAGGGCGAGAGATAAAGCCAAATTGATTGTTTTCAATTTCACCTTGTTTGTTTAATAAGGAGTTAATAACTTGTCCTTTAACATTGCTTAAATCCCATGCCGTAGTCGTCCATGTTTGTTTTCCTGATTCTGCACGATCAAAACCTAACCAAACGGTGTTGATGTATTTGTTTGTTCCACCAACAAGCCAGTGATCTTTTGCAGCTCCTTCAGGAATTCCAAATGGAAGTCCTTCACGACCCCAATCCGATGTTCCTGTTTTGGCATAGACTGGATATCCTTTACGTAGAATACCCATTAAGTTAGCATAACCACCACTAACGTTGTTTTCCATCAGTGATGAGGCTAAATAAGCAGACTCTGCTGAAAGTGCACGTGTGGAAGCGTATGTAGGAATAATTGGTTCACGACCATCTCTAAACTCAATACGAGATACAAAGTGTGGTTTTATGTAAACACCTTGATTTAGTAAAGCACCATAAGCACCAGTCATTTGCTCTACGGATACTTCCATAGCACCTAAAGCATAACCAAGAACAAAATCTTGAGGTGTTATTTGATCAAATCCTACTGCATTTAAATAATCCGATACACGAGCAACTCCCACTGTATCTACGATTTCTTGAAGTAGTGCAACTGCAGGAATATTTTTAGACACACCTAAGGCATATTCAAATGTCATGTCACCTTCATAACGACGATTGTAGTTTTGAATTTGAATGTTCGTTCCACGATAAGCCATTGGTTCATCACGAATAACATGAGAGGTTGCATACCCTAAGTATTCAAAGGCTAACGCGTATGATAGTAATGGCTTAATGGAAGATCCAGGTTGATTCGTTGAATTAAGAGCACGATTAAATACTCGTTGCCCACTATAGTTTCGTCCACCCGAAATTGCAATAACTTCACCTGTACGATGATCCATGCTCATCGCAGCCATTTGAATTAAGTCATGACCAAAATCAAGCACTTCTTCATTGGATATTGCATCCATGTGATCTTGCATCTCACGGTTCATGTGCGTGTATATGTTCATAGGGGTAACATAAGGATCTTGTCCTGTTAAGCGTACTGTTTCTTCGACCACTGCATCAATGTAACTTTGATAAGCAATAGCTTCACCAGTTTCTCTTGTGTTACCCGCTAATAAATCTTCCAATCGAATGGACTTTGCGGCTTCGTATTCTTGTTGATCAATGTAACCATGACGAAGCATTAAGCTTAACACTTGATTGCGACGTTTTGTTCCATTTTCTAAGTAACGATAAGGATTGTTTAAATTAGGTGCGTTAATAACACCGGCTAAAAAAGCAGATTCAGATAAATTTAACTGTTCAACATCTTTATCAAAATAATATTGTGCAGCATTTTGGATACCTAAGGAGTTAGGAACTCCATAGTTTACTTTATTGACATACAACTCTAAAATACGTTTTTTAGATAATTCATCTTCAAGCTGGATTGCCATGTCAATTTCTTGAAACTTACGATCAATAGAACGAATAAAAGGTAAATTTGGATCATCCGTTGCAAAGTAAGTGTTTTTTATTAGTTGCATTGTAAATGTAGATCCACCTTCGGCAAATCTTCCGGTTTGAATGTTTGTTAAGATAGCTTTACTAAAGCGTGGTAAATCAAACCCATTGTGGGTAAAGAAACGAGCATCTTCAACAGAGACAAACGCATCCACAAGTGATTGTGGCATTTGCTCATACGTTATGTTTTCTCTTAAATGAAGCCCAATATCAGCAATAATCTCACCATCAGCATCGTATATCTTAGTAGAATCTGGACTAATAAAGTCATTGACATTCATGGTTGGAGTTCCCTTTAAAATATCGCTAATAATTAGTGTCGCTACTGCACTTGCTGCTAGAGCAATAACTAATATCGCACTAACAAAAACACTCAGTATCGTGACAATAAATCCAGGTGTTATTTTACGTTTTACTTTGTTTGCTTTTGGTTTTTTAGCAATTTTTCTCTTTGTTGGTTTTTGACTCATAAACTACTCCTTTGTGGTTGTGATGTCCAAAGCCTTTAAATAGTCAATGGGAGGCACAAATGTATATGGTAATGCAATCGCGTGTTTTTGTAAATAGGTCCTAGGAATGGACTTACGGGTATAGTTAGACATAAATTCTTTTAACTGACTGTAATATAATATATATGTTTCATTATACCTTGTAAAACGAATAATTAAAAATGCAATGGCTCCATGATTACTAACATCTTCTAAATGCTGAAGTTGATGCTCATGAATGTTTTTTAGTGCAAAGGATGTTTCGTGATTGGTTTCTTTTGCTTCAAAATCAATCGCATATCCCTTATATACACCATTGTAATCGGTAGTTGATGGTTTTTTGTAATACGCTTCAACAATCTTTGCTTTGTTTCGAGAAGGGTATTGTACACTCACTACTTGAATAGGGGTTGGCTTTTTATGAATATTCGCAATTTTATGCACTAAATAATAGGCATTGCTTTGGTTTACATCCTCTTCTAAAGACATCCCACGATTAGCAGTTTGGTTGGATGTGTTGTTGTTTTGTTTTTTTCTTGTTGGGTAATTAACCATGTTATCACCGTGACCATTATAACTAATTTTTTTATAACTTACTACAACAAGTCACAAGCTTGTTTTAAATTGTTGCAAAGTGGCTTTGTTTTTGCGACAATATACCGAGAAGGTGATAAGTATGAGCGAAAAATTAAAACACAATCCTTCAAGTATCTTAAACAAAGCGTTTCATGTGGACTTTAAAGGGTATGCACCCTTTGAAGTTGATGTATTTTTGGATGAAATAATTCAAGACTACAAAACCATGGAAAACTTATGCAAGTACTATGAAGAGATGATTGCAACTTTAAAAGAAAGTAATCAAAAGTATCAAGAGAAATTAATTCAACTTGAAAGTCAATTAGCAACCTTTAAAGAATCGCCTTCCAATAGTGATTTGCTCAAACGGTTAGCACGACTTGAATCGTTGATTGATCAACAAGACTGACATCCGGGCAATCGCTAGGAAACTAGAGGAAAGTCCATGCTCGCACGATCTGAGATGATCGTAGTGATTGTGCTAAATGAAACCATAAATTTAGGCAGGAAACTGACGGCTGAACACTTCCTAAGGCTAACGCTATGGAAAGTGTCTGTAAAAGTGCCACAGTGACGAGTTTATTGGAAACAATAAAGTGGAACGGGTAAACCCCACAAGCGAGAAACCCAAATATGGTAGGGGAACTTTCAACCTTAAATTCAAAAGGAAGAAAGACACACAACGTGTGTAGATAAATGATTGCCGCCGCATGCGGTACAGAACATGGCTTATTGGATGTCAGTCTTATTGATTAAGTTTTGGGGGGCTTTTTATTAAGACATTGGTTTGTCACACAACAGCTTTCATGATAAAATTAATTGTCGTTAGGAGCCAACATTTTGGAAAAAATCGGTTTATATTTAAAACAACAACGTGAAGAACTTGGCTTTACTTTAGAGCAAATGAGCCAAAAGACAAAAATTACAACGATACAACTACAAGAGATTGAACAAGGAAATCTCGATTTTTTTGCTGGTGATATCACGTATCTACCTTTTATGATTCGTCGTTATGCTAAAGCATTGTATGTTAATTTTGATGAGATAAAAGCAGATGTCGATTCCTTAGTAGATAAATATTACGAATCCAAGAAAATGAAGGTTGTGTTAGAAAACAAAGAAATGGAGAAGTCCATTATTGAAAAAGCAAACAAGGTTTCTTCACCTTCTAAAAACATTCGCCCTAGTAAGGTAGCAAAGAAACTAGAGTTTTCTCAGTTGTCACTTATCTTGGTGGTGCTTGTGATTGTTGCTAGTATTATCTTTATGGTCGTAAGTGTGATTTTACCGATGTTAAATCAAACAGAAGATCCCATTGATGATGATCCAATTGTATCATTACCTGAAAATCCCAATGATCAAGATAATGAAGAGCCAATCGAGGAGCAACCAGAACCAATTGAACAAGAAAGTGAAATTGTAATAAGCACAAATGCTCCCAATGAATATGCAATATCTCAATTTAAAGAAGACGAAGAAGTTAAGATTAGTTTAGACTTTAATACCCAAACATGGGTACGGGTATACATAGATGATGTCGCAACCGATAACCCGCAATCGCGGGTCTATCAACCAAATGAGAGCATTGATGTTGTAACGATCGCAAAAGATGCTCATCGAGTGTCGTTTCATGTAGGGATTGTTCGTTCTAATGAGTTTAGTGTGAACGATGAAGTCATTACATTAGATAGTGGCGTAGCCAATGTAACTTATGGTATACGTATTCACTTTGTTTTTGAAGGAGAGTAACATGAACTTACCTAATAGATTATCCCTTATTCGTATAGCACTTATTCCAATTTTAGTTTTAGTTGTTATATTTCCATACGCGCAATTTGACATAAGCATACCAGTATGGACTTTTGATTTTGTTTCTATTTCACTCACAAACATTGTTGTGCTTGTGTTGTTTGTTATTGGTTCAATTACTGACTTTTTAGATGGTTATATTGCAAGAAAAAACAACATTATTACTACTTTTGGAAAGTTTGTCGATCCAATTGCGGATAAAATGCTTACCACAACGATGTTTATTATTTTTACAGCTCAAGGTGTTATTCCAATGGTCGCCTTATTAATTATGGTATGGCGTGATATTATTGTCGATGGTATACGCATGGTTGCTTCAAGTGAAGGGGAAGTCATTGCAGCTGGTTATTTAGGTAAAATAAAGACAGTGGCACAAATGCTTACGATTATTGTTATTTTAATGAATAACTTACCATTTGAACTCGCTAGTTTTCCAATGGCTGATTTCTTATTATGGTTTTCGGTGACGATTTCATTTGTCAGTGGGCTTTCTTACTTTTTACAAGCACGTCACTTTTTATTTAAAAGCAAATGAAACCTGAATTTTTCGATCTTTTTATAGCAAAAGGGTTAACCTTAGGTTGTGCAGAAAGCATTACAGGGGGTCTCTTTTCATCAAGTATTACCCAACATCCATCCGCTAGTTTGTTTTTCAAAGGAGGATGGATTGTCTATAGTAATGAAGCGAAAGTAAAGCTAGGACACATTAAAGAAAAAGATTTAGTAAAGTTTAGTGCGATTTCTAAGGAAATTGCACAGAAGCTTGCATATAATGTGATGGATAGCTTACACTGCGATGTTGGTATTGCCTTTGTTGGTAATGCTGGACCAACAGCACAAGATAACCAACCCATAGGCAGTGTGTATATGGCAATTGCAAGTAAACAGAAGATTGTATACTATCACGATCAACTACAAGGTGATCGTAACACAATTCAACAACAAACCCTTGACTTAGCTAATGAAAGGTTAGTCAAGTTTATTCAACCACTTTAGGAGGAAATATGGCAAACGCAAACCCAAAATCAGATCAGTTATTAGAAGATGCTCTTAAACAAATAGAAAAACAATACGGAAAAGGATCCATTATGCGCTTAGGCGATCGTGCTGCGGTCGATGTGGATGCCATTAGTAGTGGTTCTCTTTCGATTGACGCTGCCCTTGGTGTTGGAGGATATCCAAAAGGACGTATTATTGAAGTATACGGACCAGAATCAAGTGGTAAGACAACTTTAGCTCTACATGCGATTGCGGAAGTGCAAAAACGTGGTGGCAAAGCGGCGTTTATTGATGCTGAAAATGCAATTGATCCAAATTATGCAAAAAATCTAGGTGTAAAAATTGATGACTTAATTTTATCGCAACCAGATTCTGGTGAACAAGCACTTGAAATTACGGAAATGCTTATACGTAGTGAAGCGTTTGATTTGATCGTTATTGACTCAGTTGCAGCCCTTGTACCACTAGCGGAACTAGCTGGTGAAATGGGTGATTCCCAAGTTGGGTTACAAGCACGTTTAATGTCAAAAGCAATGCGTAAATTATCGGGTGTCATGAATCGCTCGTTAACAACGGTTATCTTTATTAACCAATTGCGTGAAAAAGTAGGAATTATGTTTGGTAATCCAGAAGTGACACCAGGAGGTCGTGCTTTAAAGTTTTATAGTTCGATTCGTATTGATGTTCGTCGTGGTGAAGCCATTAAACAAGGCACTGATTTACTTGGAAACAAAGTGAATGTGAAAGTTGTAAAAAACAAAGTAGCACCACCATTTAAAGTGGCACAAGTTGAAATATTGTATGGTGAAGGAATTTCTAAAACAGGGGAAGTGATTGATTTAGGTGCACAATACGATGTGATTAATAAATCAGGAGCATGGTATTCATACAACGATGAAAAAATTGGACAAGGTCGAGAAGCTGTTCGATCATTTTTAAAAGAACATCCTGATTTAATGGATGAAATTGAAGCAAAAATACGTGCAAAGATATACAAAAAAGACCAAGTGGAAGAAGTGAAATAATCACTTCTTTTTTTCATTTGTGCTGTTTTTCTGATAGAATAGGGTTAAATAATGCAGTGAAGTTTTATCGTGGAGGGGCAACCAATGATAAAAAAGCCAAAACCCACCCACTTTTTGGGTGGTGTGATGAGTGAAAAAGGATTTCATGAATACTTTTTTGCTGTAAAAACCATTGGAGGAAAAACAAATGAAAAGATTAATTAGTGTAGTTATGATGATGTTGTTATTAATCGGCTGTGCATCCAATAGCCAACAAAACAACAACGATAAAAACGACGATGAAAAAAGAGAAGGGGAAGTAACAACCCCCATTGATAATGATGATGATCAAGATGATCAAGCACTACTTGATCATAATGAGATTGCACAACAAGTACAATCTCAAGTCTATTTACTTAAAAATAATGAAATTTTAGTAGAAGTTAATCATCAAGGAGAAGATGATTTTAATCAACTATTTGTACATTTAACATTGTTTGAAAAAGATAGTGATGTACCGATTGATTATGAAGCATCCTTCAATGCATTTTCTGCAGGTAGCAAATCTTATCAGTTTTCAACTCAATTTAGTGATTTAGACTTAGATCTAAAAAGAACCATCACTCGCTATAGTTATGGTAATCCATACGCTCTTCAATATGGGGATTTAAGTGAGTTTGTCACACTTAATCATACAAAAAGTGATACTACCTATAGTGTCCTTGCAACCGCAAGAAATGAAGGTGAACAAACCATAGAATTCTTATCACTTTACACTATTTATTATGAAGATGGTGAAGTAGTGGGTGCGCATATGCGCTTTGTAAATGATTTAGAAAAAGATCAAGAAGCAGACTTTGATTTTCTAGCACCACTAGATAATGAAAATCGTATGGCTATGTACGATGACTATAAAATTGGTGTACGTAGTGCCTATTACACAAAACCGTAAAAAGTCATAAATAAAAGATTAATTTGATGAAAAGTTTGCTTTAACAGGCTAAAAAAAGCATGTTTTGTAAAACAATTTTCATGTGCATGAAAATGTGATAAAATGAAACATGTTTACAAGCAAGCATAACTTACTCATTTGTAAGTTGTGTTGTAATATAGTATAAAGCATTGTAAAATAGGATGTATATTAAATATGATGGAGGTCACATATGGATGACATGTTGATTGCTTCCGTCTTATCTGGTATTGTAGGATTCACTATCGGAATTATTCTGATGGTTATATTTTCGAAATTAGGACTTAACAGAGATCAACAAAAAGCGAAATTAATCTTGGATGAAGCAGCCTCAAAAGCGGATAACACAATCCGTCAGGCTGTTTTAGAGGGGAAAACACAAGCGTATGAATTAACGCTTGCAGCTGAAAAAGAGATTAAAGTTAGAAGAAGTGAGATTACGGAACTTGAAAATAAGTTGTCGAGAAGAGAAGACACTTTAAATAGCCGTGATCAATCTTTAACGCAAAAAGAAAAAAATGTCGAAGATAAACAAAAAGCTATAAGTGATAAATACAATTCCATTGAGAAGATGGAAAAAGAACTACAAGTTAAAATTGAAAGTCAAATTGATGTATTAGAAAAAATTGCTCAAATGAGTCGTAATGAAGCCAAAGAAGAATTAAAGGCTGCCCTTGAAAAGAAAATTGAGCATGAAATGATGCTGTATGTTAAAGAAGAAGAAGAGCGTGCCAAAGAAATTGCGGCAGAAAAAGCGCGCAACATTATTGGGTTAGCAATTGCTCGTTATTCTCAAGAAGAAGCAACCGAACGTACTGTTTCGGTTATTAGTTTACCTAATGAAGAAATGAAAGGTCGTATCATTGGTCGTGAAGGACGTAACATTCGTGCCATTGAACAAGCGACTGGCGTTGACTTAATTATTGATGACACCCCAGAAGCTATTACTATTTCTTGTTTTGATCCAATTCGTCGTGAAGTAGCGAAACAAGCATTGGAAGTGTTAATACGTGATGGTCGTATTCAACCTGGACGTATTGAAGAAGTGGTTAATAAAGTAGCTGCTGAATTAGAAGAATCAATGCAAAAAACAGGTCAAGAAACAACGTTTAAATTAGGCTTACACAAAGTCGATCGTGAAATTCAAACACTAATTGGTCGATTAAAATATCGTTACAGCTATGGACAAAATGCTCTTGCTCACTCAGTTGAGGTAGCACATTTAACAGGCATGATGGCAGTTGAACTTGGACTCAATCAAACCTTAGCAAAACGTGCAGGTTTGTTGCATGATATTGGTAAAGCGCTTGATTTTGAAATGGAAGGTTCACACATTGAACTTGGTGCTCGAATTGCGAAAAAACATGGCGAGCATCCAATCGTGTTAAATGCGATTGAATCTCACCATGGTGAAAAAGAAGCCACAAGCATTATTGCAACCTTAGTAGCGGCAGCAGACACATTAAGTGCGGCTCGTCCTGGTGCTCGTTATGAGTCATTTGAAAACTACATTAAACGGTTAGAACAACTAGAAGAAATTGCCCAAGGATTTGATGGTGTTGAACGTGTCTTTGCCATTAGTGCGGGACGTGAAATTCGTGTTATGGTTGTTCCTGAGAAGTTGGATGATTTAGGTGCACAAAAAGTAGCTCGTGATATTCGTGAAAAAATTGAAAATGAATTGACCTATCCTGGTCAAATTAAAGTAACCGTCATACGGGAACTTAGAACATCGGAATTAGCAAAATAATGAACATTTTATTTATTGGTGACATAGTAGGATCACAAGGAAGAGCGATTGTTCAATCGCTCTTACCTGTTTACAAAGAAAAATACAACATTGATGTTGTGATAGCCAATGCTGAAAATGCTGCACATGGTAAGGGAATTACTCCTAAAATCGCTACTCATCTTTTTGAGATTGGAGTCGATGTGATTACCATGGGCAATCATTCGTATGCTAAAAGGGATGTATACGATATTGATGAAGATGCTCCAATTGTGTTTCCTGGAAACATGAGTGGTAGCTTAGCGCATAAACATACATATGTGCTTGAAAAAAATGGCATACATTTAGCGATTAGCAATGTATACGGAAGTGTTTTTATGGATAATGTGGATCACAATCCCTTTGATTTAATGCAAAAAATTTTATGTGAAGTAGAAGCACATGCACATATTGTCGATTTTCATGGCGAAGCGACAGCAGAAAAACAAGCGTTTTTGCATTACTTTAAAGAAGATGTGAGTGCTATTGTTGGTACACACACGCACATTCAAACAGCCGATGAAGATGTTTTTGATGGTTGTGCTTACATTAGTGATGTTGGTATGTGTGGTCCTTATGAGTCTATTTTAGGTAGAGACATAGAGGAAGCACTTGCTAAAGTTGTGGAAAACAAAACAACTCATTATAAACCATCGAAAAATCCAGCGATCTTTAATGCGGTTGTTATAACACTTGATGAGTATTATAGAAGCTCAGCCATTAAGCGGATTAGTGTGCGTCCAACTGAAAAAGCACATTGAAATGATGGCATGTTGTGATATAATTAACTCGTTAAGGAGGTATCCGTCAGTGCCAGTAAGAGTAGAGAAAGATTTATGTATTGGTTGTGAAGCATGTATTAGCGTTTGCCCTGTAAGTGCATTAGAGATGCAAGATGATGGAAAAGCATTCTGTCAAGAAGATGTTTGCATCGATTGTGGGGCTTGTATTCCTGTGTGCCCAACACAAGCAATCGTAGAAGTTTAAAACCAAGCTTTGCTTGGTTTTTTTAAGAAAGTGAGTGTTTATGAAAGATTATAACGAACTGTTTAGTTTACCCGACTTAAAACAAGCGAAATCACGGCAAAAACAAGATGTCCGTGTTGATTATACATTTGAATTACCAGAAGAAACCAAAGGCATTGGTAACCATAAGAAGTTTTATTTACGAACCTATGGTTGTCAAGCGAACTTTCGTGATGGTGAAACTATCGTTGGGCTTTTAATGGCCATGGGATTTGAAGAAACCCTTGAAGTAGAAAACGCTGATTTAATATTACTAAACACATGTGCTATTCGTGAAAACGCAGAAAACAAAGTGTTTGGTGAAATTGGTAACCTAAAACATTTAAAAGTCAAAAACCCAGATTTAATTATGGGAGTTTGTGGGTGTATGGCACAAGAAGAAAGTGTAGTCCATAAAATACTAGCTAAACATGATCATATTGATTTGATTTTTGGAACACACAATATTCATCGTGTACCAATACTAGTGCATCATGCGATGTTTTCAAAAGAGAAAACCGTGGAAGTGTATTCTAAAGAAGGGGATATCATAGAAAATTTACCTGATCACCGTTTTGGTGATGTAAAAGCATGGGTGAACATCATGTATGGATGCGATAAGTTTTGTACGTATTGCATCGTTCCTTATACGCGAGGCAAAGAACGTTCTCGAGTAATGAGTGATATACTTGAAGAAGTAGTGAAACTTAAACAAGATGGCTTTAAGGAAGTTACATTGCTTGGTCAAAACGTCAATGCTTATGGTAAAGATTTAAAAATCGAAGAAGGTTTTGCATCACTTCTTGAAAAAGTTGCATTAACAGGTATTGAGAGAGTGCGCTTTATGACATCGCATCCTTGGGATTTTTCTTCTAACATGATTGATGTGATTGCAAAGTATGATAATATTATGCCTTCGATTCATTTACCAATGCAATCGGGTAATGATGATGTATTAAAACTAATGGGAAGACGATACACTAGTGATCAATACAGGGCATTGTTTGATGAATTAAAAGCAAAAATTAAGCATTGTTCATTTTCAACCGACATCATTGTAGGGTTTCCTAATGAAACTGATGAGCAATTTGAAGATACAATGGACATGGTGGAATACTGCAAGTTTGATCAAGTGTATAGCTTTATCTATTCACCAAGGGCGTTTACACCGGCAGAATCATTTGATGATAACATTTCAATGGAAGTAAAAAAACAACGTTTAGCAAGATTAAATGAAAAGATCAAAGAACATGCCTACTACAACAATGCAAAATACGTAAATCAAGTAGTTGAAGTGTTAGTCGATGGACCATCGAAAAAAGACAAGAGTATATACAGTGGTTATACTCCACAAAATAAACTCGTAAATTTTAAAGCAGACAATGTGCAATCAGGAGATGTAGTGTCTGTAACTATCACCCAAGCGAAATCATGGTTTTTATTAGGTGAAAGCTTAAATGGACACATTGAGAAATAAGTGGAGATAGGTTATAATAGTGCAAGAAGATTTCGGAGGAAATATCATGGATAAAATTCGCATCTTTGCCCTTGGAGGGCTTGATGAGGATGGGAAAAACTGTTATGTGATTGACATTGATGATCAATGGTTTGTCATTGAAGCAGGGGTTAAATACCCTGATGGAGAACAGCTTGGAGTAGAAGTTGTTATTCCAGATTTTTCAACCTTACTAGAAAACAAAGATAAAATTAAAGCAGTATTTATTACACACGGGCATGATGATGTGATGGGTGCGTTGCCTTACCTATTAAAAGACACTGTGTTGGATGTGTACACAACGCCATTAACAGCATGCTTAGTGGAAGATTTATTAGACAAACATAGCATTAAAACAAAGAAGATTCATCGTATTAAACGTTATTCTAGTTTTAAAATTGGAAAAGTTACCATTCGTACCTTTGGATTAACATCCTCGATTGCGGATAGTTTTGGCTTAGCCATTGAAACAAAACATGGATCAATTATTTACACAAGTGAGTTTATTATCGACTTTAACAACAAACACAAAGCTTTTGATAGTGATATTAGTGAAATTGCTGATATGGGTAAAAAGAAAGTGTTGGCTCTTTTAAGTGAATCAGTCAGTGCAGATAAAGAAGGTTTTACAGCACCTAATCATCGTATTAGTGATCAAGTTGAAAGTGCCTTTGATAATGCAGAAGGTCGTGTCATTGTGTCGATGTACAAGCAAAATGTGTATCGCTTAATGGAAATTATTGAATTAGCCACGCAATTTAAACGCAAAGTGGTGTTCTTTAATAAAAATCAACGTCGTTATATTGCACATTTAGAAAACTTAGGTTATTTTAAAATGCCAGTTAACAGTGAAATATCGATTGATAATTATGACAACAATGTTGATAATGTTGTGGTGATTGTGGCAGCTAATGGTCCTAATGTGTTTAAAATGATGCATAAAATTGCGATTAATGAAGATGATCGAATTTCCTTGCGTCCAACTGACACTGTGATCTTAGCATCACCAGCAGTGCCACATACCGAAGTTGAAGCAGCAGCCATGGAAAATGAACTATACAAAGAAGGTTGTCATGTGATTAGTTTTGATCATCGCAAAACACTATCCATGCATGGTTCAAAAGAAGACATTAAAATGCTTATTAACTTATTTAAACCAGAATATTACATTCCTGTTAAAGGGCAATATCTTCACCTTGTTAATAACGCAAATTTAGCGTTTGATAATGGTATTAAAGCACAAAATATTATTGTGTTAGACAATGGCATGATTGCAACATTTGAAGATGGCAAATACACACGTGCACACACCAACCTCGATTTTGAAGAAATTTTAATTGATGGTATGGAAAGCTTGGACATTGGTGGTCGAGTATTAAAAGATCGTGAATTTTTAGCTTCGGATGGTGCGATGATTATCGGTTTAGTACTAGACTTTAAAACCAAAGACATTATTGGTGGACCAGATGTTCAATCTCGTGGTGTCATTTACTTAAAAGACGCTGATCATATTGTTAAAACGGTTGCTAACATCATGGAAGAAACTGTCGAAACGATGGTAAAAGAAAATCGTTACGATAACAACAGTGCTCGCATGGAAGCAAAAGATAAAATATCGAAGTATGTGTATAAATCGACAAGCAAACGCCCAATGGTGTTGCCTGTCATTATTGAAATAAACAATTAAGGAAGTTTATGGCTAGAAAAAAATCAAAGAAAACATTACAACAAGAAATAATGATGGTTGCCTATGCTCTTATAATCATGATGCTTGTTATCATTGCACAATTTAGATTGGGAATTTTAGGTGTGTTTTTACACCGTATCTTTTTAGTGCTTTTTGGTAGTTATCCTATCTTTGTGTACGCACTATTGTTTATCGTCGCTTTAGGAATGCTTTTTAAAAAGCAACTTGTGTTACCTAAAGGAAAGATAAGCTTTGGATTAATATTAGCGCTAGTGGCATTGTATTTGTATCTTGCTTTAGCAAGCACAACCACAGAAAGTGGGTTTAGTTACTTAACAAACTACTTATCACGGGCACTGTTAATCTTTAATGAATCCTTGCCTGCACAAGCAGGAATCTTTGGGGCGATATTGTATGGTGTTGTAAGTTTTCTTGTAGCAAGAGAAGGAACGTGGGTTGTATTAGTGACGATTACGATTTTTTCACTATACTTGCTTGTTGGGCCGATTATTTTTCCATCATTCACCTTTAAATTGCCTAGTTTGTTTACAAAAGATAAAACCAAGAAAAAAGATAAACCAACCAAAGATAAACAATTGGATTTATTTGAAACTCCTTCAGCACAATCGATGGATGAAGCGATTGCAAAAAGTGAAGCAAAAAAATCAGTGTTTATTGATAGTGATAGTGTGACAAACAAACCACCAAGTAAACCAGCAGTTTCTAGTGAAAGTAAAACGACATCTGCCGCTACCATTGATGTTATTAAAAGCTATACACTACCATCTTTAAGTTTGTTGGATGCCTTTAAATCGAAAAAGGGTAGCAGCATCAACAACACCGTTGCCCAGCGTAAAGGAAAACAACTCATTGAACTGTTGGAACAATTTCAAATTCACGCGGAGCTTATTACATATCATATTGGACCATCGGTAACGAAATTTGAAATTCGTCCTGATTCCAATGTAAAAATATCAAAGATTGCAAGCTTATCCGATAACATTAAAATGAGTTTACAAGCAAAAGATATCCGAATTGAAGCACCGATACCTGGGCGTAATGCAGTTGGTGTTGAAATACCAAATGTTGAAATGACACCAGTACGTTTGCTTGAAATTATGGAGAGCATACCAAGTGAAAAAGCCGATCGTAAGCTATTGTTTGCTTTAGGTAAAAATTTAATGGGACAAGCCATTTATGGTGAACTTGATAAAATGCCACATTTACTAATCGCTGGCGCAACCGGTAGTGGTAAAAGTGTCGCGGTAAACGCCATTATTACAACAATATTACTTAGAAGTACACCAAGTGAAGTAAAAATGCTTTTAATTGATCCTAAAAAGGTAGAGTTTACAGCCTATCATGATATTCCTCATCTGATTGCACCTGTTGTTTCTGATGCATCTACAGCTGCTAAAGCATTAAAGACAGTTGTTAGTACGATGGAAAATCGCTACGATGTGTTTGCGAAAGTAGGTGTTCGTAACATTAGTGCTTACAATGAAAAAGTATTAGCGTATCCTCAAGAGCATTTATCAATTATGCCAAAAATTGTTGTCATCATTGATGAGCTTGCGGATTTAATGATCGTCGCTGGAAAAGAAGTAGAAGCTTCAATTCAGCGAATTACACAACTAGCACGGGCTGCTGGAATCCATTTGATTGTCGCTACTCAACGGCCATCCACGGATGTTATTACGGGTATCATTAAAGCAAACATTCCTTCTCGTATTGCTTTTGCGGTATCAAGCAACGTCGATTCACGAACCATCTTAGATGTTGGTGGAGCTGAAAAACTACTTGGGTCAGGGGATATGTTGTATGTGCCTATTGGTGAACCTAATCCGATTCGAATTCAAGGTGTGTTTGTCAGTGATGATGAAGTGAAAAAAGTAGCACAAGCAGCCATTGGACAAGGTAAACCACAATATGAAGATGCGTTTATGGACTTAGATGGTGTAGAGTCTAATAATGGTTTTGTCTTAGCTAGTGATGATCCTCTGTATGAAGATATAAAAGACTTTGTGATATCCAATCAAAAAGCGTCCACATCGATGATTCAACGACGCTTCTCCTTAGGTTATAATCGCGCTGCGCGCATGATGGATTCACTCGAAATGGAAGAAATTATTGGTCCACCACAAGGTTCAAAACCTAGAGAAGTACTTGTCAGTAAAGATGATCAATAAACCGACAAAACATCGTCGGTTTTCTTTTTGTGACATAAATTAGCTATATTTATGCAATCGCTTACGACTTTTGAGGACAACTTATTGATTATTACGTAACTTTGTACTACAATAATAACTAGCAGATAAACTGCAATGGAGGAAGATTTACATGAAAAAATTATTAATTTTACTTGTCGCGTTAATGGCATTGACGATTAGTGCATGTGCACCTTCATCAGACAACGGTGTGGACGATCCTAGAGATCGTACATATGAACTAGCACTGATTACTGATGTTGGTACTATTGATGACAAATCCTTTAACCAAGGTGCTTGGGAAGGGTTAAGAGACTATGCGGAGGATAATGATATTACTTACAAATATTATGCTCCTGCAGCACAAGACACTCAACAGTACATTAACTCGATCACGTTAGCTGTAGAAGCTGGCGCAAAAGTTATTGTTACTCCTGGATTCTTGTTTGAGCCTGCAATATTCCAAGCTCAAGATTTATTCCCAGAAGTAAAATTTGTTCTACTTGATGGTTTCCCACAAGATGGAACATACACAGAATTTAGAATTGAAGACAATGTTCATTCCATTTTCTATGCTGAAGACCAAGCTGGATTCTTAGCTGGTTATGCAGCAGTAATGGATGGATATCGTAGCCTAGGATTTATGGGTGGTATGGCAGTACCTGCTGTTGTACGTTTCGGTTATGGATTTGTTCAAGGTGCAGAATATGCTGCAGCTGAACTAGGAGAAAATGTAACCATTCAATACACATACTTAGGCGACTTTGAACCAACTCCTGGACACCAAACACGCGCTGCTGCATGGTTTGATTCAGGTGTAGAAGTTATCTTTGCTGCAGCTGGTGGTGCTGGTAACTCAGTAATGGCAGCCGCAGAAGCTAATGATGGAAAAGTTATCGGTGTTGATGTTGATCAACGCGATGAATCAGCAACTGTTATTGCATCTGCTTTAAAAGGATTAGGAACTTCTGTATACATGGCATTGGAAGATTATTATGCTGACGCATTTAAAGGTGGAGAATCAGTAACTCTTGACGTAACTGTTGATGGTGTTGGTTTACCTGAAGACTTCTCACGTTTTAGCACATTCACACAAGCTGACTACGATGCAATCTTTGCTGCACTTGTTGCAGATACAGATGGTATCCGCACTGGAATGTTAAAAGACGAAGATGTTGAATCTGCTTCTGAAATTCCAACAGAATTTGTAACAGTAACAGTTACAGACTAAGAAAACCCACAAAAGACTGGCTAAGCCGGTCTTTTTTTTATGGGCATTATTTGTTTCACTTGTTTGTTTTTTCATGTATAATTAGTTCAATAAAGGTGGAGAGTGACTATGGAATATGTAATTGAAATGATTGATATTACCAAACAATTTCCAGGTGTCTTAGCAAATGACCACGTTTCTTTACAAGTAAAAAAGGGTGAAATTCACGCTTTACTTGGAGAAAATGGAGCAGGGAAATCAACTTTAATGAGTATCCTTTTTGGATTATACACACCAGATAAAGGAACCATTAAAATCAAAGGTGAATCACACAACATTCACAACCCTAATGATGCTAATGCTCTAGGGATTGGAATGGTGCACCAACATTTTAAGTTGGTGGAAACATTTACTGTCTTAGAAAACATTGTCTTAGGGGTAGAGGATGTTGATAAAGGCATGTTAAAACTATCCAATGCACGAAAACGTATTGTGGAGTTAAGTGAACAATACAACTTACGTGTGGATCCTGATGCGTATATTTACGACATCAGTGTTGGACAACAACAACGTGTTGAAATATTGAAAATGCTTTATCGCAACAACGATATTTTAATCTTTGATGAACCAACTGCTGTATTAACACCACAAGAAATTGATGAACTTATGAAAATCATGAAGCGATTAATTTCAGAAGGTAAGTCCATTGTGTTTATTACCCACAAGTTAAATGAAATTAAAGCAGTTGCTGATCGTGTAACAGTGCTGCGTCGGGGACAATACATAGGAACTGAAAATGTCGCGGATGTATCTAAAGAAGAAATGTCAGAGATGATGGTAGGACGTAAGGTTGATTTCACCATTGAAAAAGAACCTTCAAAACCAAGTGATGTTATTTTATCTGTGCGTAACTTAACAGTTGCAAGCAAACATGGTTCTAAACCAGCCGTAAACAATGTCAGCTTTGATGTAAAAGCAGGGGAAATTTTATGTTTAGCAGGCATTGAAGGAAATGGTCAATCGGAACTTATTTATGCGATTTCAGGAATGATTCCAATTGAATCAGGAAGCATAGTACTTAATGGTGAAGAAATGGCGAATAAAAATGTGTTTGATCGCTATCAATCTAATTTAGCGCATATACCAGAAGATCGACATAAACACGGTTTAGTGTTGGATTTTGATTTGTCGGAAAACTTAGTGTTGCAAACATACCATAAAAAAGACTTTCAAAAAAATGGTTTTATTAAATTTAAAAACCGACTTAACCATGCAAATCGTTTAATTGAGCAGTACGACATTCGTGCAGGTAGAAATGCTAAAACAAACACCCGTTCTATGTCAGGTGGTAACCAACAAAAAGCAATTGTAGCAAGAGAACTTGATCGTGATCCTGATATTGTTTTAGCGGTTACACCAACTCGTGGTTTAGATGTAGGTGCCATTGAGTACATTCATAAACAACTTATTGCACAACGTGACTTAAATAAAGCAGTGCTTCTTATATCCTTAGAATTAAATGAAGTCTTAGAAGTTAGTGATCGTATTTTAGTTATATATGAAGGGGAGTTAGTTGGAGAAGTTGATCCAGCACAAGTCACCCAACAAGAACTTGGACTATACATGTCTGGTTCAAAACGTGAGGAGGTAACAATCGATGCATAAACTGTTACAAAGCGATGGCTTTAAATCCATTGCATCTTCACTGATTGCGATCTTAGCGGGTTTAATTATAGGTTATATCATTTTATACATCACTAATCCATACGATGCGTATTATGGGTTTATGACTGTCATACGTGGAGGCTTCAATAGTATCCCTCGTGGTATCGGTAGTGTACTCTATACTGCAACACCGATAATTTTAACGGGGTTATCCGTTGGCTTTGCATTTAAAACTGGACTATTTAATATCGGTGCTAGTGGTCAATTTATTGTTGGTGGTTTTGTGGCTATATACATTGGTGTACACTGGACTTTCTTACCAACATCGATTTTATGGATTGTCGCTTTGCTTGGTTCCTTTATTGCAGGAAGTTTATGGGCAGCGATTATTGGCTTATTAAAGGCATTTCGTAATGTTAATGAAGTTATTACATCCATCATGTTAAATTACATTGGTGTGTTTATGGTTAACTTCTTTGTTGTACGGACAACCTATGATAACTTACGTAATCAATCCATTACACCTTCTTTAGCAACTGTACCTAAGTGGGGATTTGATACACTATTACCAAATTCAGGTGCTAATGGTGGGATTTTAATTGCCATTGTGGTTGCGATTATTGTGTACATTATTATTGATCGTACAACCTTTGGTTTTGAATTAAAAGCAGTAGGATTTAATCGTGATGCGGCAAAATATGCAGGAATCAATGAAAAAAGAAACATCGTGTTATCCATGATGATTGCTGGAGCACTTGCAGGACTTGCTGGTGGTTTAGTGTACTTATCCGGTACCGGCGTTCATATTGAAGTACTTGATCGGATTCCAATGGAAGGATTTAATGGAATACCTGTCGCTTTATTGGCAAACTCACATCCTTTAGCCATTGTCTTTAGTGGGCTGTTTATTGCACACTTAAACATCGGTGGATTTTATATGCAACGTTTTGATTTTGTACCTGAAGTAATCGATATGATGGTAGCGATTATCATCTACTTTTCCGCCTTTGCTTTAGCCTTTAAAGGTGTCTTTGAGAGAATTGCTCGTAAAATGAAAGGAGAAAAAGCATGAGTACCTTATACTTTTTAACCCAACAAACCATGTTTTACTCCATTCCACTACTTGTTGTAGCCTTAGGAGGCATGTTTTCTGAACGTAGTGGTGTAATTAACATTGCGTTAGATGGTATTATGATCGTCGGTGCTTTTGTTGGTTTGTTCTTTATGAATCGCATGCAAGCAACGATGAGTGGTCAAGGCTTGTTGTTGTTATCACTATTAGTAGCTGGAGGCACGGGAGTTATTTTATCGCTCTTTCACGCATACGCTGCCATTTATCATAACGCCAATCAAGTTATTAGTGGTACTGCACTAAACTTGTTTGCGCCAGCCTTTGCTATCTTTACTGCAAGAATGGCAATTGGTGTTCAACAAGTAACATTTATTAATCAATACCGTATTGCGCAAGTACCAATCTTGTCACAAATTCCAATACTTGGTCGTATGTTTTTTACAAACACATACATCACAACCTACATTGGGATCCTTATTCTAGGTATTTCAGCGTTCTTCTTATTAAAAACTCGTTTTGGTTTACGCTTACGTGCTTGTGGTGAACATCCTCAAGCTGCAGATTCTGCCGGTGTTAAAGTACGCCGCATGCGTTTAGCGGGAGTTATGATTTCTGGTTTATTAGCAGGAATGGGTGGCCTTATCTTAATGGTTCCCGTCACAACAGCGTTTAATGGAACCGTTAGTGGTTTTGGATTTCTAGCCTTAGCTGTACTCATATTTGGGCAATGGAAACCAAGTCGTATTTTAATGGCTGCATTCTTCTTTGGTTTAATGCAAACCATCGCCGCAGCTTATACAGGCATTCCTTTCTTAGCCAATTTAGGCATCCCTAGCAACGTATTTAAGTCAATACCATATCTTACAACGATTATCGTTTTAGCCTTTACATCCGGCCGTTCTGCCGCTCCTAAAGCTGCAGGGGAGCCATATGATCCTGGTAAACGATAAAACACAAGAATAACCGATTACGATGCAACAATCCCAGAGTGAATCACTCTGGGATTGTTTTATGTTTATTGTTGAGTTATTTTTGCTTGTTGGTGAGAATCAATGAGTTGTTTCCTTAAGTTATAAAGGTTTAATGATAAATCAACGTAGTATTTATGAGGAAACGATAGTCGTTTCATCTCATCGTATAAGCTTTCAATTTCAGAGGCACAATATTCTCTTGTTTGTTGCAGTGTTGGAATTTTATACACACATGTACCATGTGTAAATATCGGAACTAACATTTCTCGAATAGTGTAGTTGCTTATCTTCTTTTGTTTCCAAGTAGCATTAGGATCAAAAAGTAAAAAGGAATTGGTAGGTACTTCTTCATCATCTAAAAACAAGCAATCCGCAAGTGCTTTGTTTGTCTCTTTATCATAAAAGCGAACAACTTTTTTACAACCTGGGTTTGTTATTTTTTCAATGTTGTCACTAATTTTAATTTTCGCGACCATATGCTCATTTTGTTGGTAAGCAACGAGTTTATACACACCACTAATAACTGGATCTGCTTTGGATGTAATTAAGCTTTCACCAATACCAAAACCATCAATTGCGGCATTTTGATTTAGAAGCTCTTGAATCAGTGTTTCATCAAGTGAATTACTTGCAATAATCTTAGTGGAAGTTAAACCTGCTTCATCTAACATTTTCCGTGCTTTTTTTGATAAGTAAGCTAAATCACCAGAATCAAGACGGATTGCTTTTAATGAGTAACCATTCGGTATTAAATATTCTTTTGCTATTTTAATAGCATTTGGTACACCAGAGCGTAAAGTGTCATAAGTATCCACTAGCAACACACTATTGGTCGGGTTAATTTTACAATATTCTAAAAAGGCAGTGTACTCATCTTCAAAGAGCTGTATAAAGGAGTGAGCAATGGTACCAGTGACAGGAATATCATACAATTGCCCAGCCTGAGTGTTGGACGTAGAATCAAAACCAGCAATGTAAGAAGCACGAGCTCCAAGCACACCAGCATCAAAGCCATGTGCACGTCGAGCACCAAACTCCATCAATGTCTTATTAACAGCAACATTTTTAATACGACTTGCTTTAGTTGTGACTAAAGTAGGGTAATTAATTGACGCCAAAAGCAATGTTTCCATCAGTTGTGCTTCAATAATATTGCCATGAATGGTTACAAGTGGTTCATTGGCAAAACAAACAGATCCTTCAGGCATCGCTTGTATATCTAAAGACAACGTTAAGTTAGCAAGGTATTCTAAAAAGTCATCATCAAAATAACCCGTTGATGATAAATAATCAATGTGGTTTTTTTCAAAACGAAAGTTTTTAACAAGTTCAATAAACTGATGCAAGCCATTAAACACCATGTAGCCACCCGATTGTGGGATTTTACGCACAAACATATCAAAAGTTGCTTTATGGTGATGTTGGTTCGCTTTAAAGTAAGATTGAGCCATCGTTAACTCATAAAAGTCGATGTATAATGGTAAATTAGAGGTTGTCGAATGTAACATAATCGTTTACTTTTACTCCTAACTGGGCCATTAAAGTGTAGGCCATGTGATTAAAGGTTTCTCTTGGATGATCATCAGTGTGATAGGTTTCACTTGTATCTTTACTTACAACAACATGACTATCAACGTTGTGTTGGTGTAAATACGCTTGCAGTGTACTTGCAAAGTTAAGCACACATATGTCCGTTACACAACCAACAACAACATAGTTTGTATAAAAAGGTTGATCATCAAACCACTCTTTAAAGGCCGGTGATAAAAATCCATTAACACTGTTTTTCTCACACACTACCATCGAAGATGAATAAGGCTTAAACTCATCAATTAATTCACTTTCTTGATCACCCTTGATGCAATGGGGTAAAAATACATCAAATTCACCACAGTCAAGATCATGAGCATCACAAAGGGCGATGATTGGATAATCTTTTTGTTTAAAATCCTTGATAATTTGTTCAATAGGTTCGATAATTAGACGGATAGCAGGATCAGCCAAAGGACCTTCTTTGACAAACCCATTAATCATGTCTATGATTATTAAACACGAGAAAGAAGAGATTGGTTTCATAGTAATACCTCACTAACTGATTCAATTATAACAAATTCACAAGGAGTATGGATAAAAAATGGTTAAACAAACACAAGCGAACGAAAACTTTGTTTTTAAAGCTACCGACAAATTTAAAGATATTACCATAGTACTACGACGCATGTTTTCAATTAGTAAGCAAAACACAACGCTTGCAGCACTGCTTATGTACATGTTAGAAGATCGAAATGAAAAATACCCAACTAAAAAAGAAATGTTGTCCATTAAAGATCATTTGTATGGCACGACTTTTTCTAGTGGGGTAGTTGGTTATGGTAAAAACATGGTTTTGCAAATCGCAAGTAAAGTAATGGATCCGCAGTTTGCGGATGATAGCAAGCTTTTAGAAAAACATAGTGAGTGGTTTGTCAATATGACACACTATCCACTGCTAAATCAAGAGACTTTTTTAGAAGCCAAAGCACAAGTACGATCATCGCTTATTCGTGATCTAGATCAACCAAGCAAACTTGCACAAATAAAAGCATTTGAAGCACTAGGTGAAGATAGTGTGATTGCGATTAACTTAGATGGTGACTTAAACACATTAGAAGAAACAACACTTCAAGATGTGCAGAAGTTTTTTAAAGATGTCTATTTACAAGCTCACACTTCAGTGTATGTTATCGGTAATATTACTAAAGAAGATGCTAAAGTGCTTTATTATGACGCGTTAAACATCAAAGAGCATTTTTATCCTTTTGAATGTGAAGCTCTTGCTAAAGAAAAAATAGAAGATGTAGTTGAAAGTAAAGACACCACACAAACACAACTTATTAAACTACTTAAAACAAACGTTAGCATGGACCATCCACTTTATTTAGCAAACCGTTTAGCAGTAGCGGTATTAGGTCAATTACCTACGTCGTATTTGTTTGTGCAGATTCGAGAAAAAAGGAGTTTATGTTATTCGATTTACTCACAGTACATTGCATTTGATGGGCTATGTTTAATTAAAACTGGTATTGATACAAACAACATAGATGAAGTTAAAGAGCTAATTAATCAACAAGTTGGTGCACTATTAGACATTGATGAAGATTTACTGTATCAAGCAAAAACGATGATTATCAATGCGATAAAAAACGCCGAAGATGAGTTATTAAGTTATGTAAACTTGCATTATAGTTATGCCTTAATTCAACAACCTTTTTCAAGTGAACAACTAATTAAAGACATTCAACAAGTAAGTAAACTTGATGTTGTCCAAGCAGTATCACTATGGGAAGAGTTACTTACCTATGTATTAAAAGGAGAGCAAGCATGAACATCATTGACAACCCATACAATGAAAAGATAGTGGAATTTACGACACAATCCAACATGAGAGTCATCGTTGTGTCAAAACCTTCGTTTGTCAATCAAGCGGTTGGTATTGGGACTGCTTTTGGTGGATTAACAACGAGTGTGCTTCTTAATCAACAAGAAAAACATTTACAACCAGGACTAGCTCACTTTTTAGAACATCAGCTTTTTGAAAGTGAACTCGGTAACATCATGGGGGAGTTTACAAAATGTGGTGCCAACGTAAATGCGTTTACTTCTTATCATGAAACAGTGTATTACTTTTCAACGACAAACCCACTTAAAAAACCAATGCACTTGTTAATGGACATGGTAAATGACGTATCGATTAGTGAAGCATCCACCAAAAAAGAAAAAGGGATTATCTTACAAGAGTTATCCATGTATGATCAAATGCCTGAAGCAATGTTATTAAAGCAAACTTTTGCGAATTTATATCGTGAGCATCCAATGAAAAATGACATTGGAGGATCAAAAGAAAGTGTTCAAAACATTACGCATGATGATTTAATACAAGCGTACAACTTGTTTTATCACCCAAGTCAACTAACCATGGTAATCGTATCCTTTGAAGATGTGGATGTGATTAAGCAGTGGATAGAAAATCATCCACTTGCAAGCAAAAACACTCAAAAGATGGACATTAAACCAATGGTTGTTAAGGAAACGTTTGATCATTTACCACAAAGCTTCAGCATGAACATGGATGTTAGTCAAAACAAAGTAACGGTCGCTTTACCAATAACTTCTTTTGCATCCACATCAAAAGCACGATTAAAACAACAATGGGCTATTAAAGTATTATTAGAGAGTCATTTTAGTGAGATAAACGATGATTATCAACGATGGATGGACCAAGGAATTATTAACGAGTTGTTTGATTATGATGTCGATATTGAAGAAGATTACGGGCATGTGTTGTTTTTATTTGAAAACATCAAAAAAGAAGAAGCCAATAATTTTGTCTTAGAACAACTTCAAAAACTAACAGTGAATAAACAAGCACTTGAGCAAATGAAACGTCGTTGGATCTTTTCTAGTTTACGTGTGTTTAATCGCCCAAGCTCCATCATGACACAGCTACTTCACTATTCACTAAAGAATGATTCATACTTTGATGTTATTGATGCGATTGAATCATTAACTCTAGAAGATTTACAACAAGCCAAAGACAACCTTGAAACATTAACAAGTGTTGTTGAAGTTACAAAAAAGAACGAACTTGATTAAAACAAGGTTTTAATCAAAGTAAGCCATGTTAAAAGTGTCTAAACGGACACTTTTTTTCATTTGTAACCTTTTAAAAAGAGTTCATAATAGGGGATACATTAAAGGAGAAAAAACAATGTTAAATCAAATCGTGTTGGTAGGAAAAGTAGTGGAGCTTCCAGAAATAAGAGAAACAGCATCTGGAAACAAAGTTGCAAACTTGTTGTTGGAAGTCGATAGAAATTATCGAAATGTACATGGTGAGTTTGATAAAGACTTAATAATGTGCACACTATGGCGTGGGGTTGCAGAAAGTGCGAGCACTGTATGCAAGATTGGTTCTTTAGTTGGTGTTAAAGGTCGATTACAAGCCAATAGCTTTGATACAAAAGACAACCGACCTTTTTACTATTGTGAAGTAGTGGCAGAAAAAGTATCATTTTTAGAAAGTCAATCCTCATAAAGAGAAGTAGTGAACTCTCACTACTTTTTTATTGACATCCATCGGTTGTGTTTTACAATAGTTAAAAAGGAGTACACTTATGGACAACGTATTGCAACTAATTATGAAGCATCCGCAAATGTCATTAGAAGATATTGCGAGCATGATGGGACTAACTTTCAATGAAGTACAAGATATTATAAATGAGTATCAACAAAAAAAGATTATTCGTGGTTATCGGCCTATTATTGATACTACCATGTGTGATCATCCGTATGTTTCTGCCTTAATTGAAGTAAAAACAAACCCTAAAAAAGATGTTGGATTTGATGAAATTATTCATGTGGTTAGTCATTATCCTGAAGTGGAGAGCGTGTATTTAATGGCAGGTGAGTATGATTTAGCGGTGTTTGTTTTAGCTGAGTCAATGATGGATATTGCCAACTTTGTTTCTTCAAGACTTGCTACACTTGATGGTGTGATGTCGACATCCACTCGCTTTGTACTAAAAAAATACAAAGAACTTGGCATTCACTTTCAAGAACAAACAGACAATCGTGAGAAAATGAGCGTATGAATGAGTATGTAAAACGTATAGATAAAGAAGGTATTCGTAAGTTTTTTAAGATGGCGTTAGAATATGAAGATGTACTATCTTTAACCATTGGAGAACCTGATTTTTCGACGCCGTTTCATATCCGTGAAGTAGCCATGCACGCCCTTCAACAAGGAAAAACATGGTATGCTCCAGTGGAAGGATTTTCGGCACTCAAAGTTGAAATTGCATCGTTCTATAAACGAAAGTACAACATAGACTATGATCCTGAAAAAGAAGTGTTAGTTACTGTTGGAGCTAGTGAAGCACTTGATTTAGCGTTTCGCAGTTACGTCAACAAAGACGATGAAGTGCTTGTCTTTCAACCTGCGTTTGTGTCGTATGAACCATTAGCACAACTAACAGGAGCAAAAGTCATTGCCGTTGAAACATACGCACACGATAATTTTATCATTACACCACAACTACTTTTACAGCATCTAACATCAAAAACAAAAGCCATTATTTTATCGTATCCAAACAACCCAACCGGTGCGACCATGAATTATCAAGAGTATGAAGCACTTGTCCCACTTTTAGAGAACTTTGAAGGCATCATAATCTCTGATGAAATATACAGTGAACTTACTTATGATCATAAGCATGCTTCATTGGCTCATTTTGATAGCATAAAACATAAAGTGATTGTCATTAATGGTTTTTCAAAAGCATACGCAATGACAGGATGGCGTCTAGGTTATGTGTGTGCACACGCATCATTATTAGAACCTATGGTTCGTATTCATCAATACTCCTTAATGTGTGCTTCTAGTGTAAGTCAATTTGCAGGTATTGAAGCACTAAAAAATGGTGATGAAAACATTGCTATGATGAAACAAGAATATTTGCATCGACAAGGGTATGTTCTATCTAAAATCAAAAGCATAGGTCTTGATGTTATAAAACCTCGTGGTGCTTTTTATGTGTTTGTTGATATTCGCTCAACAAGCCTAAGTAGTGAGGAGTTTGCCAATCAACTTTTAGAACAACAACATGTTGCGGTTATACCGGGGGTTGCTTTTGGTAAAGGTGGCGAAGGATTTGTACGAATTTCATACTCTTATAGTTTGCCTCACTTAAAAACAGCACTTGAAAAAATACATGACTTTGTAAAGTCACTTTAAACCATCGTAGAGATGGTTTCTTTTTTAAGAAGCGCTGTTTATCGTTTGTTAATGACGCATTGTGTTGTATAATATTCACAAGGTGATACATATGAAACAATATTTAGATTTAATTGACCATGTTTTGCATCATGGTCAACCAAGACAAGATCGTACCCAAACAGGGACAATAGGAACATTTGGCTATCAAATGCGTTTTGATCTACGACAAGGGTTTCCAATGTTAACAACAAAGAAGGTTCATTTTAAGTCAGTCTTAGTTGAACTTCTTTGGTTTTTAAAAGGGGACACTAACATAAAATACTTAGTCGATAACAACGTTCGTATTTGGAATGAATGGCCATTCAAAGATTATCAAAAGCATCCTGATTATCAACAAGAATCACTCGCTGAGTTTGTAGAGAAGATAAAAACAGATAAAGAGTTTGCAAAAAAACACGGAGATTTAGGACCGGTTTATGGCAAACAGTGGCGTGATTTTAATGGTGTTGATCAACTTAATAAAATCATCACTTCCATACAAGAAAACCCAACGTCAAGAAGACACATTATTAGTGCATGGAATCCAGCCCAAGTGGATGATATGGCACTACCTCCATGTCATACGCTCATGCAGTTTTATGTTGGAAATGACAACACGCTATCACTACAACTGTATCAACGCAGTGCCGATGTGTTTTTAGGTGTTCCATTTAATATCGCATCGTATGCGCTACTACTTATGATTGTGGCGGATGTGTGTCAACTACAAGCAAGAGAGTTTGTGCACACCTTTGGAGATGTACATATTTACAATGATCATATAAAACAAGTTAACACACAACGTAGTCGAACCTTAAAAGGATTACCAACATTACGTATACTCAATCATCATCAAAACATTGAAGAGTATGATATCGATGATTTTGTGTTAGACAACTATGATCCTCATCCACACATAGCCGGTAAGGTAAGTGTGTAATGATAACGTTAATTGCGGCAGTTAATCACAACATGTTGTTAGGTAAAGATAACAACATGCCATGGCATGTAAAGGAGGATTTGCAGTTTTTTAAACAACAAACTTTACACAAGTATGTATTAATGGGAAGAAAAACATTTGAGTCATTGCCTAGTGTACTAAAAGATCGAACTATCTACCTTTTAACAACCAACAAAGACTATCAAGTCATCGCAAGCAATGTTCATCTTGTTTTTGATATTAACCAACTGATTGAGCGATTTAAACAATCAAAAGATACACTGATGGTTGCCGGTGGTGGTGAAATATACAAACAAATGATGCCATATGCACAAACAATTTTATTAAGTAAAATTGATGATCATCAACATGGGGATGTTTATTTTCCAAGCATTGATTTAAAGGTATTTAAAAAAACAAAAACAATTGAGTTTGAGCAATTTAGTGTAGAGGAGTATCAGCGGTATGTTTAAAAAAGTGATGGTGAGTATAAAGTGTTTCTTTTTTGCAATACCGATGTTTTTTTCTAGCTTACACGCTAAAAAGCAACCTTATGAAGTTGTGTATGAGACAGCACGACTGTGGACGTTGATGTTTTTAAAATTTGCGAAAGTAAAGATTAAAATTCATCATAAAAACTATGTCCCTTTAAAAGATGGTGTGTTTTTTGTGGTGTTAAGTAAAAGTAGCATCGATCAAGAAATATGTTTATCTAGTTTTGCGGCTCCAGCGACCTTTGTATTATCAGAAGATAAACGGTTGTTTCTTATTTCAAAATCGTGGCAAAACACCTTAAAGAGTGTTGTCACACCGAAAATCATTGATGAAAGACACTTTAAAAACAACCATAATGTTGTAGCGATCATCGATCAATACGACAAGTTAAATGACACATTGCTTGAGTATGTCATGAAATATGACTACCCCATTGTACTTGTCGATATTGAAAATGCTCAACATGCCTTAGATGAAAAAGTACAAAAACGAGTAATAGTGAATGTTAATTTTAATATTCCCATTGTAAGTGAAGAATACGATGGCTTATCCATCAAACAATGCAAGCATGCATTAATTGAAAGAAAAGAGGGAAATGTATATGAACATGATTGAAATTATTGCAAAGAAAAGAGATAAAAAAGAACTCACAAAACAAGAAATTGAGTTTTGGATAAATGAAATGGTGCAAAAGAACATTCCTGATTATCAAAGCAGTGCGCTACTTATGGCGATTGTCTTAAATGGTCTTAATGATCTTGAGACGTCTTATTTAACCAACGCAATGAAAGATAGTGGTGATGTGATTGATTTATCCAACATTGAAGGTAAAACATGCGATAAACACTCCACGGGTGGTGTGGGTGATAAAACTAGTTTAGTATTAACACCACTCGTTGCGGCATGTGGTGGTAAAGTAGCTAAAATGAGTGGTAAAGGGCTTGGTCATACAGGTGGAACCATTGATAAATTAGCCTCCATTCCAAATTTTTCTACCTCACTAACCAACCAAGAGTTTATAGATCAAGTCAACACGATCAATTGTGCCATTATTGAACAAACCCAAAACTTAGTACCAGCTGATAAAATTCTTTATGGGCTACGTGATGTTACCGCAACGGTATCTTCAATCCCATTAATTGCTTCTTCAATTATGTCTAAAAAATTAGCATCAGGAGCAGATACGATTTTATTGGATGTTAAATATGGTGATGGTGCTTTTATGCAAAACAAAGAAGACGCTATCGCACTTGCAAAAGCAATGATTGCCATTGGTAAAAACAACAATCGTGATACTCGTGCTCTAATTAGTTCAATGGATCAACCTCTTGGTTATTCTATTGGTAATGCCATTGAAGTAAAAGAAGCGATTGCGACTTTAAACAATGAAGGACCTGATGATTTAAGAGATTTGTGTGTTGAAGCTGCAGCGATTATGCTTGTACAATCAGAAGTGTTTGATGATGTAGACAAAGCAAAAGAAAAAGCAGTGGAAGCACTTACTTCAGGTGCTGCACTTGCTAAGTTAAAAGAAATGATCAAAGCACAACATGGTGATCCTAGTGTTGTGGATAATATTAAATTATTACCGAAGTCAAAAGAACGCTCAGCACTGTTAGCAAAAAAATCAGGATACATCAGTAAAGTTCACACACAAGAATTAGGGTTATCTGCCATGGCATTAGGAGCAGGAAGAAAAACAAAAGAAGATCCTATCAATTATGGTGTAGGTCTAATTTTAACGGTTAAAGTGGGTGATTTTATTAATAAAGATGATGTGCTTTGTATGGTGTATCATGATGAACCACTAGCTCAAGATTATCTTGATCATTTAAGCAGTACATTTGAAATTAAAAATGAGGCGACTGCAAGTAGCCCACTAATTGATACAGTTTTATCGTAGAACAACAAAAGCTTATGGTATAATAGCGAAGGTGATTTTATGTTTTACATAACCATCGATCAGTTCGAAGGTCCCTTAGATTTGATGCTTTATTTAATCAAGGAAAAAAAACTTGATCTTTTTGACTTGGATGTTTCAGTGCTTATTAGTCAATATCAAGCATACATTCACAGCATGAAAGAACGTCAATTTGAAATAGCGACTGAGTATATTTCTGAATTAGCGGGTCTTATTGAATACAAATCAAAAAAGCTTATACCTACTGCGAAAGTAGAGTTTGATAGTGAACAACAAGAACAACCCATGGATATTGTGGATCGCTTATTAGCTTATGAACAAGCAAAGAAAATATCGCTTCAACTAAAAGAGCGATATGAGAAACGGATGCAACTATTATCAAAACCACCCACAAGCTTTGATCATCAAAAACAACAAATTAAACATCAAAGCCCACATGATTTACTGAAGGCATTTGAAAAAGTAATGGCAAGGGTACGCTTAAGTAACCCATTTGAGCTAAAAACAACAAACAAAGAGCTATCGGTTTCTGCACGTGTTAATGAGCTGCGTAAAGATATACTGTCGTTTTCATCCTCATTTTTAATGGATGAGCTCTTTAAAAAAGCAAATGATATTCAAGAGATGATCGTAACTTTTCTAGCTATATTGGATATGATACGATTACAGGAGTTAAGTTTTACAATTGATGATGATCATGTGTATTTACAAAGGAGAGAGTATGGACAACCTAAAGACGAAAATTGAAGGACTAATCTTTGTCGCAGGGGATGAAGGTATTACCTTAGAACAAATTGCACAAGCTACCTCACAAGAGATAATGAGTATCCAACAAGCAATCGATGACTTAAATGACCACTATAAACAACAACACCACGCTATTATGATTCATCAATCATTGGATGTTGTAAAGTTTGTGACGATTGATGAGGTATATCCTACACTATCTTTTTACTTACAACTAAAATCAACACGTTCTTTATCACAATCCGCATTAGAAACATTGGCGATTATTGCGTATAAACAACCGATTACTCGCTCAAAAATCGAAGAAATACGAGGAGTTAACTGTGATTTAATGATACGAAAACTACAGTCTTTAGACTTAATTGTCGAGGCAGGACGCGAAACAACGCCTGGAAGACCAATTTTATATGAGGTTACACCAGAATTTTTAGATGTGTTTAATTTACTGGATTTAGATGAACTTCCAAAATGGGAAGAAACATCCATGAAAGAGGGAGATGAACTTTATCATGGATAAACCAATGCGCTTGCACAAGTACTTAGCCAAGGCAGGGGTTGCTTCCTTAAGAAAGTCAGAAGCACTTATTGAAGCAAAGCGAGTAAAAGTAAACAATCAAGTAATAACCACACAAGGAGTAAGTGTGACTAGTGATGATGTCGTAATGGTTGATGATCAGATCGTCACCTTAGAAGAATATGAGTATTACATGTTGTACAAACCGAAAAACACGATAAGTTCGGTAGGCGATGATCGCAACCGAAAAGATGTTGTTTCCCTTATTAAAACAAACGCTCGTATATTTCCTGTAGGTCGTTTAGATAAAGAAACGACAGGGTTATTGTTGTTAACAAACGATGGTGAGTTTGCCAACAAAGTCATGCATCCATCCAACAACATAAGTAAATACTACAAAGCCACGATTGCTGGTAGCATTAATTCAACACTAATTCAACAATTAGAAAAAGGGGTTTTATTAGATGATGGAAGCTACTCTGATCCAGCTCGCATAGAGTTTGTCAAAAAAAACAAAGACAACACAACTTCGATTGGTATTTGTATCCATCAAGGAAAGAATCGGATTGTCCGTCGTATGTTTGAAGCCATCAACAAACCAATCGTCCATTTGTTTCGCTATCAAGTTGGACCACTAACATTGGATGGACTATCGATAGGACAATATCGAACATTAACGCAAAAAGAAATACAACAAGTGACACAATCACACAAGGGGTAGTATGCAACAATATTTCATTGATCAACACTTAGCACTTAATGAGCAAGTAAAACTAAACAAAGACATTCAGTTTCATTTAAAGAATGTACTAAAAAGCAAGCCACACACGACAATCCGATTAGTGGATTTTCATGGGAATGGTTTTTTTGCGCAAGTTGATCAAAGCATTGAAAATGCCTTACTAACTAAACCGATTACTAAGAAAAGTGATATCTCCACCGATATTACTTTAATCATGTCCCTTATTAAAAAAGAAAAACTAGAACTTGTCATTGCAAAAGCGACCGAACTTGGTGTAAGTAAGATTATTTTGCTTGATGCTTCACGTTGTGTTGTGTCCTTTTCAAAAAAAGACATGGAGAAAAAACTACTGAGGTTTGCGACAATAGCACAAGAAGCAGCGGAAACATCGCATCGTTTAACACTACCTAAAATTGTTGGACCACTAACGATTCCACAACTAAAAGATATTCATAGCGATCATAAGATTTTATTGTATGAAAACACCGATCAAAGTGTGCAACTACCAAAAACAAAACACCAACAATCCGTTAGTGTCATTGTCGGTCCTGAAGGTGGTTTTACTCAAGATGAAGTTGCTCATTTTGAACTGTTAGGGTTTCAACAAGCAAGTTTAACCCATCGTGTTTTACGCTCAGAAACAGCAGCGATGATGGCGGTGTCGTTACTTGGAGGCTATTATGATTAAAACCATCCAACAGTTTTTAAGAAAGTATCATAAACAATCGTTATTAAAAGATGAATTTATAAAAATAAACAAACGTAAGTTAGAGGTTGTAAATAAGCATGAATCAATCTTTGAAGTGAAAAATGAAATGGATGCCATTTTATTGGATGTCTATTACACCTCTACACAAAATAAAGAAGCACTTCAAAAAGCATTTGAACAAGCACGTAACCAAGTGTTTGATATATGGCCAAACTTAACAAACACACAAAAAAACCATTTGTTGCATGTGGAATGTGCATCTGTGTATGAGTCATTGCCGCATTTTTATCATAAAGACAGTAAAATATTCGTGGCATTTTTTGATGAGTTATACAATGCTTTGTTTGATAAACGACCCGTTGTGTTTGAATTGGATCAGTTTTTTAAGCTGTATAAATCATACGCTTCCAACATGATTGACGTAAACTACTATACTCATTATCCATTTTTAGCGAAATTTAGTGAATGTCATTTAGTACATGTTAAAGATCAAATGATGATGTTGTATCATAAAAAGGCAAACATTTTATTTGAGGTTGATAATTTTAAAGTAGTGAAACGGTTTCCACTATTTAATAGTGCTGTAGATGATAATGCAATAGAAACGTTTGCTCAACATATCATCAACAACGATGTTGAAGAAACAAAAAAGTGGTTACTAGCCAATGAAGTGTTACATAAAAAAGCAATGAAAGCGACAAGTAAAAAAGCATTTATAAACATTAGTGAGGTGTAAGATTGAGAACATTTGCCATTTCAACATTAGGATGCAAGGTTAATGCTGTAGAATCAGATCGATATGTGCATGCAATGAAACAAGCAAACATGAAGCAAGTTGATTTTAAAGAAAAAGCAGACACATACATCATTAACACATGCGCTGTCACAAACGCCGCAGCCGCAAAATCTCGTCAAAAAATCAAACAAGCTATTAAAAACAATCCTGATGCACACATTGTCGTGGTCGGTTGTTCATTAACGGCTGATTCTGATAACCTTGCAAAAATCAAAGAAATTGATACAATGATTTATCAAGATGATAAAGAACATTTTGATGAAATTGTTCTTAAACGTAAATTAATGAGTGATTTATCGCAAGTTAATACAGCTAAAACACGAGCCTTTTTAAAGATTCAAGATGGTTGTGAACAGTATTGTTCCTTTTGTGTCATTCCACTTGCTCGAGGAAAAGAAAAATCAGTGGACATTGATCAAATTGTGGAACATGCAAAAGCGCTAGTACATGCAAATCATAAAGAAATTGTATTAACAGGGATTCATATTGGAAAGTATAAAGGTGATAAAGGAGAATCATTGCTAAGTTTGCTAAAGCAATTAGTGAAGATTAATGGGTTAGAAAGAATTCGCATTTCATCCATTGAAGTTACTGAACTTCATGATGATTTACTACAGTTTATGTCAGATCAACCTAAGATTGCCAAGCATCTTCATATTCCACTACAATCCGCAAATGATGAAGTGCTGCACAACATGAATCGGCCTTATACAATGGATTACTTTTTTAAAAAGATAAACTTAATTCGGCAACTAATGCCTGATGTTATGATTAGTAGTGATGTCATTGCTGGATTTGTTGGGGAGACTAATGATCAATTTAACCAATCTAAGTCAAACATAGAAGCATTAGAACTTGGGTTTCTGCATGTGTTTCCATATTCTAAACGTAAAAACACAGTTGCGGCAACACTAAATGGACATGTAGAAGCAAGTGTTATTAAACAAAGAACAAAAGAACTACTGGACGTTTCAAATAGACTAAGAAAGCAAAACTTAGCCAATTACATGTTAAAAGAGGTTACAGTGCTTATTGAATCGAAAAACGAAAAAGGGTATTTTGGTTATAGTGAACATTATATACCCGTTGTTGTGATGGATGATGAATGCTTAGTTAATGAACTTGTAAAAGTACAAATAACACAAATTGCCAACAATGTGTGTTATGGTAAATTAATATAAGGGGATAGTATGCTATTAAGCGATATATTTAATCAAGCACCAGAATTAGAAGTTAAAAATTTAATGAGTGACTCACGCAAGAAAACGCAAATGGGGTTGTTTTTCTGTTTAAAAGGCATGGTTTTTGACGGTCATCGATTTGTTAACCAAGCCATTGATAATGGAGCGATTGCCGTAGTGCATAGTGATCCTATTGTAGAAAAAAAGGAAAATATCACGTATATTCAAGTTAAAGATGTTTTAAAGACACTCAATCAAGTAGCGCACACCTTTTATCAAAAGCCATCCACAAAAATGGATGTGTATGGTGTGACGGGAACCAATGGTAAAAGTACCGTTGCTTCCTTAATCCATCATTTTAATCGACAAAGTCAACGCTCAGGTTACATTGGGACTATCTCTATTGAGTTTGCGGATGAAAAACGTCCTGCTTTATTGACGACACCGGATATTATTGATTTACATCGTACCTTTTATGACATGGTTAACGCTAATGTACAATCTGTGGCCTTAGAAGTGTCTTCGATTGGTCTTGATCAACATCGTGTTGATACTGTATCCTTTGATGTTGGTGTGTTTACCAATTTAACCCACGATCATTTAGACTATCATGGAACCATGGATAATTATTTTGTATCCAAAGCAAAGTTGTTTGAACAACTACCAAAAGATGGGTATGCAATAGTTAACATGGATGATGATTACGCACTTAAAATGATGGATTATACAAATGCGAATGTTGTGACCTTTGCTGTGGATAATGATGCGGATTATATGATTGAAGATATTGAACTAACACCACGATCATCTTCCTTTAAGATTGTCGAAGCAAAAACAAACACAGTGGTAGAGGTTCATACTAATTTAGTGGCTAAGTTTAATGTTTTAAATCTTGTGGCTGCGATGTTAGCTGTAAGTAAAAAAAGAAACATACCCCTTGAAACACTCGCTAAGTTTACTCGTGATATTCCACAAATTGATGGCAGAATGGAAGTGTTAGAGTCTAAATGTGGTTTTACTACCATTGTGGATTTTGCCCACACTCCTGATGGGTTTATTCAATGCTTTGAATACGCCAAATCCATTACGGCTGATGATCATCGCATCATCTGTGTGTTTGGTTCTGCTGGTAAACGAGACACAAAAAAACGAAGTGTCCTTGGTGAAATTGCCAATGTGTATTGCGATATGATTATTCTAACAGAAGAAGATCAACGCAATGAAGATGTCAATCAAATTTGCGATCAAATTAAAGAAGGTATTACCGATGCCAATTACATCGTCATTGAAGACCGAGCAAGTGCGATAAATCAAGCCATTACTTTAGCCAACACTTCTGATACAGTGTTAATCTTAGGAAAAGGTGATGAAACATATTTAGACAAAGAATTTGGAAAAGAGTATTATAAAGGTGATCATGTAGTTGCAAAAGAAGCATTGCATGAGCGCTATAAAATAAAGGAGCAAGAAGAAAATGAATCAATACATTGATCACACAAACTTAAAACCTACATCATCCACACAAGACATCATTACGCTTTGTAATGAAGCAAAAGAACACCACTTTAAAAGTGTATGTGTGCATGGTAATTACGTGCCAGTAGCCTTTAAACAGCTTAAGGATAGCGATGTTAAAGTGTGTGCTGTAATAGGATTTCCACTAGGACAAAACAGCACAAAAACAAAAGTGTTTGAAGCGCAAGATTGCATCGCTGAAGGTGCGACTGAAATCGATATGGTCATTAACATTGCCAAAGTCATCGAACATGATCAAGAATATGTTGTTAATGAGATTGAGCAAATCAAACAAGCGATTGGGGATAATATCTTAAAGGTTATTATTGAAACATGTTTATTAAGCGATGAGCAAAAAGTATTTGCGACAGAGTGTGTTAAATTAGCTAAAGCAGATTTTGTGAAAACAAGTACTGGTTTTTCTACATCAGGAGCAACTTTAGAAGATGTAAAACTACTTGTAAAAACAGCGGATAAGCAAATTGAAGTTAAAGCAGCAGGTGGTGTAAAAACATACGAAGATTTAGAAGCGATGATTGCTGCTGGAGCAACAAGAATTGGTACAAGTAGTGGCATAAAACTAATTCAAGGTAATAAAGCTGAAGGAAGCTATTAGTATCTTAAAAAATCGCAGAGTTTCAAGGCAGAGTTTAAGCAGTTTTATTTTAACAGTTTTATTTTAGGTCAGTTTTATTTTTATTTTAGGTCAGTTTTATTTTAATTGACATTGTCATACAAATGTATTACAATTTTTTTAAAAAGGATGTGATGTTATGAGCATAATTAGCATTAGAGCAACCGAGGAAGAAAAAAAACTGATTAAAACTTATGCTGATTTTTATGGTGTTAGTGTGAGTGATTTTGTAAAAACATCTGTCATTGAACGTATTGAAGATATGTTTGATTTGCGCTCGATTGAAGAATATGAAAAGAATAGAAAAGATGGCTCTGTTGAAACATATTCCATTAATGACGTAAAGAAACAGCTGGGTTTATGAAAAGGTATAAGGTTGAATTTGAGAAGAAGGCAATTAAGATCTTAAAATCAATTGACAATAAACAAGCTGCATTAATAGTTACTTGGATTGATAATAATCTTGATGGAACAAATGATCCAAGGAAATATGGAAAACCTCTTAAAGGGAAGCTTAACGAGTATTGGAGATATCGTATTGGTCAGTATCGGGTTATTGTTGATATTCAAGATGAGCGTTTAATAATTGTTGTTATTAGCTTAGGACACAGGAACGAAATATATTCAAAATAACTATGTCACACAAAGACCTAATCTGCAATCACCCTATCTTTTAAGTCAAGATAACAAAGATTGCGCTTATTAAAGGTAAAAAGGCAGATCAAAGCGATTAATGATGGCAATAGTAATGCATTTAAGTGATAAATGAGTTTATGGTACGTATTTCTAATTAATTAAAAGAAATCAATGCAGCATATGCAAATGCAGCATATGCAAATGCATCGATATTTTTGTATGGTGTAATCTCATTGGATGATTTTGTGGATGTTTTTAATTATTATGAAACAGAAAAAATCTCAGTAAATGAAGCAGAACTTGCTCTTATTAATTATGCAAAAACAAATGATCAAGAGTATTCTCTTTATCAAGGCTTACTTTCACATCCTGAAATTCAACCCGGATTTGTTGATTATATGGATTGAGTTAAAAACATGCTAACTTCACAAAAAAACAAACCTCGATATCTCCCAGAGGAGAAAGAGTTTTTAAAGTACAGTGATGGTTTTTATATTGAACCTCTAAATCCTTATCAAAAACTACAAAAGTACATTATTGAACATCAATTGGTGGATGTTAAATGTACACAGAAAGAAATTGAAGATCACAAAATGCTAGTTTTTGAAATGATTCAAAAAAACCAACCACTTAGAGAAGTTTTAAACACCCTCACTCACTTAAACTATATTTTTGAAGTGGATAATATAAAGGGGTTTATAGATTGAGTTGTTTATGTTAAAACAACACTCGATGTTTTGAAAACAATGGATTTACTCCAAATGAATTAGCAAGTAAATCTAAGTCAAATTTGCAAAGAAGCACAAGTGATTTTTCCGATTTTAATCCAACTAGAAACTAGCCATGTCTTTGTAGCAGCAACAAGAAATTTAAGAATTGCCATGGTAAACACCATTAAATAGTGTAGAAATCACACTATTTTTTTATTAAAATGCTCATTAACCATGGTAAAGAATTTTGTTCGTTTAGGGTATTTTTCTAACAGTTTTTTTACAATAGAAGAGATGGTTTTCTCATCATCAATGGTGTCGTTTAATGCATCTAAGTATTGAATAACTTGATTGTATATACTTACTGTTGATCCTTCACTCATCTTATTGTCAATGGCTGTTTCGACAAGTTTTTGAAATTCATTTTTAGGTAGCTTTTTAAAACTTTCTAAATAGCTTCCAATCATGTCAATATGATTATAGTTGAGTATTTCATTTTTGAGTTCTTCAACTTCTTGCTGTTGATAGAAGAACTCATACCTTGGTATTTTTCTTTTCTTTAAATGTTCGATAGCAAATGTGTATATCTCCGGCCACTTTTTTTCACCAATCTTTTCTCTAAATAGTCTGTAATCTAAAGAAAAATCATTCGCATCTTCAATTTCTTGTTCAAGTTTTATTCGTTTTAAGTTAACTTTATCATTTGATTTTTTGTATAAGAATTCCAACACTTCCACAGCAATGCGATAAAAATGTTCTTCTTGAAAACTAAATCGTTTGCTTTCAAGCAAATCAATGGATTGTTTGATTTTATTTTCATGATGATAGATACGAGCTTGAAGTAAAATAATGGTAGGAAAGTCTTTGTATTTTTTTAATATATAATCAACTTCTTTTGTTTTGTTGTACTGAAAGTATGCAACTTCAATGTATGTTTCTGCAAACTTAGGTATTAGAATTTGATTGATTATTGTAGGTACTTCTTCCAAGGTATCAAATGCAAACTTAATAATATTATATTTCAAGTCGATAAATCGATCATCTAAAAACCCGTCATTATACACATCCAAAATGTACAAAGACTCGTACTTTAGGTTAACAATAGGCATGGAAACCCATAAAAATGCATCTTCTAATATTTGTTCATCATTTGCATTCGATAACTCAATTATACGATCAACAAGAAAATGAATATAATCATTCACAACTGGACTGTTAGTTACTTGAAGCATTCTTATAAGCAAATCAAACATTTTTTTAAGGGCTAGCAAAACATTTTTTAATGATAAGTTTTCAAGGTTTTCATCGAGTTCCTGTAGAAATTCAAAAAAAGTGTCATCGTAGTTTTGTTGATTAAAATCATGGATAAACTGATTATTTCTAAGAAAGACCTCCTCGAGTTCACTGATTAAAAAGGAAAGCTGATCAAACTCTTCTTCTAGATGAAATGAAAAACGATCAACAAATCGTTGCTTTAAATCTTCATCTAGATCGAGTTGTTCCATTAAAAAGTAAAATGCTTCTTCATGTGTTAGAGTTTCTAATATTTCATCAGAAAGTTCATTATCCGCATCCATCTTTTCAATTTCATCTTCAAATGCATAGTAAATAGCCGCAGTAACATGTTTACAACCAAATTGATCATGTTCAGCACATGAGCATTGGTGCATGTCGATTAAATTGTCCTTTACATGAAGTAATACATTGTAAGTCGAAGACTGATCTTGTACTGATGCAATGATAAAATCATCAGAAACTTGACATTGAAGGACATGTTGGTTATTAACTAAATCTAAACCGTCTTTTAAAGCTTGTCGCTTTATATGATTTTTTGTTTTCATTGGTTACCTCTTTTTATATCATTATAAGCTACATAAGAAATAGATTCAAACTTTATTACATGACAATCATTTACAAAAATCTCGCTTTTTACGCAAATTTTCAGACTAAATTCTGATTAAATTGGAAGTGGCTAATCTATTAGAGAGAAGTCACTTTTTAGATACAAAAAACGAAGTAAGGGTAATAATTGTATAGTGAAACTTGAATTTTAAACATGATGAAATAAAACGG